>Ga0209830_10002767_pt1 | contig 13824 bp, 6 predicted proteins | sample ArcticOcean_MG_C_12_FD_187439 | JGI IMG/M metagenome (GOLD analysis project Ga0209830, IMG submission 187439) | Marine microbial communities from western Arctic Ocean - ArcticOcean_MG_CB8_130 (SPAdes) (version 2) | ecosystem: Environmental > Aquatic > Marine > Oceanic | place: Arctic Ocean...
TGCGCATTAATCACAGTAATAACAATAACAACGATAATAATAACGCTCGCGCAGACTTCGATCGATTGTTTGAAAAAATTCAAAGAGCAACCGTGATCGGGGAAGACAAACACGTTGATCTGAGCATAAAAAGGTGTTGTTCCGTTGACTCGGAACTATGGTACGAACAACTCATCGCCATCGAGAGATTACGTGCGATTGCGTTGGATAAAGTTCTATCGAACGATGATGATGAGAAAAATGATAGCAGCAGTAGTAGTAAGAACGATATCGTTGCATCTATGACATCAAAGCACGTTAACGAGCTCGTTATTTCCTGTTTCGTCTTCGATGGTTGGAAGCTCGAAACGAAGCCAAAGTTGACCGCTACAGAAACGCTATTAAGTTCAAATAAATCGTTATCATCGTCATCGATTAGGTTAGCCATATCGACTTTATGCTTGCAAGAACGAAGGTTCGAGCGCGCAATATTTGGATTACTCGAGATCGTGTTCTATGAACGGACGTGTTTAAGGAATTTAAGGGAGGAGAACATGAACGACTTGCTCGATTTTTGCGTCGAGCGCTTAGAACGCGTGAAGGTTTTAAGCTTTTTAGATACGAATGATTATGATAACAATGAAAACGACGACGACGACGATGATGATGATGGTCAAAACTTTGCGAAAGCAATGTCGTGTTTGTCCATTATAAGACACGTCTGTGATAGAATCTCCGAGATACCGCTTTCAGCTATCGCGAATTTAGTGTCGAAACATAAAATACATTCTCACCTTCTCCCGAGTTTATTACAAAGACGCCCGTGGTGCAGAATGGATTCAAAGAAGAACAAAAAGATATTTAACGACGGTGAATGGATTGAACCGAATGGACATTTGCCAAAGCCAGAAGCGCAAGTTTGGCTATGTCTCCGCGCTCTCTTAGCCGAACCAGTTTGTTCAGGAAGACACGACTATTTTGACGCGACGTTTGAACAAAGTTTGATCGAATTGAAAGATATGTTAATTAATAATTCATCGTCTCGATTGATCGATCAGATTCCTCAACTAGGCGGTGATGGTCTTCAGCGAGCTGTATTATACCATTTGCACGAAATGCGCGTGAACAAACGAGATGAAGTAGAAACGAATTTGTTCGACAAACATGTTTTGACCAAAAACTTAAACGCGATGAAAGGCGATTCTAATAAAAGTAGTTCTTCGCAACAAAACGATTTATTTGATAGCGTGCACGAAGAACGACAAGAACAGCAAATAAATGAAAGAAAAGATCAATTACCGACGACGATGCTCAACATTACTAACAACAATAACAACAATCGCAATCGCAATACGTTCGAACATTCGTCGAATAAGAAAGAATTTAAATTTTCTTTTATTCAGCCTATTTTATCAAAAAGCTTCCGCGAAAGTGCTCGCATAAACGCTCGAGATAATGCAACTGCTTGGGTAAATGATTTTATTGCCAAGTGCACGGAAGATTTCGATAAATACGCCGCGCGCGTGCGCGAACAAGTGTTGACCATGTTTGATGATAGCAACTACTACGACGACAACGTAATCAACGCGGCGGTCAAAATGAACCCACCGGAAAAAAATACAGCAAAAAATGACTCTTCTTCTTCTTCTTATACCGTTCGCGTGCAATTTTCAAAAGACGTCGAGAACGACGACGACAATGATAATAATGAAAACAATGAGCTCATGTTCACGTTTAATCGAAATGCAACGAACGATCAAAATCAGCAGCGTTTATCATCCGATGTCACTATTCTCAAAAAAGATACGAATACGTTAGTTCGAGGCGAAAGATATCAGTGCGTTCCACTTTCAGATGGACATTCGCGGCACCGCCTTCGTTGGTTTTCAAACCCTCGATATGTGAAAGTTACGCTTATTTCTCCGTCTTCTTCTCTTTCTTTAGACAAAAATAACGAAACGTCCTCCTCATCATCGACGTTTGCTTCGATTAATTCGTCAATAAAAACAACCGAGATTTCAAAAGCGCTCGATTCGATCGACGACGACGACGACGCTTCACAAAATAATGACAATAAAAAAAGGAACAAAGGTTCGTTCTGGATGACGATCGGTTCGTTATCTAAACACGCATTCGCTGTTCAAATACAATTGAAATGTCGTCATCGCAGTCGTTCACTACTTGCTGCTAAGGAAGAAGAAGTAGAAGAGGAGGACTTCTTCGCGTTCGACTTGAGCTTGAAAACTCTCGCGTGTACGTTATCCACCTCTTCTGAAACATAGAAGAAGTGCTCGTGCTCGTGCGCGTGTTCGCTCTTACGAAAGGATCGTGAGAGCACTAATACTAATTATTCATTATATAGCAGTATAACCTGTGTGCCTGAAATCGATCGATCGCTAGTCATATAGAAAATGTCATCGGCGCGCGTCTTACTACGACAGCGTAGTACATATTTTCAAAAAGAGAAGAAAAGAGAAGAAAAAAGAGGAAAAACCTAATAATAATAATTTTAAAACGCAGGACGGCGAGAGAGCTCAACACGCATCACTTTTAAAGACGACGAGTGCTGGATAGTTCTTTGCCCTTTGATTAATTAATTATTATACATATATATAGTATAAGTTTATTGTACTGGTATAGTACACATTTGTACGCACTATATAGTATATATAAGTTTATTACTATTATATAAAAGAATATGCCCGTTGCTACTGCAATGACACGATTGATTCATAAAATCTTTATCATAACAGTGATGATCATCACGCAAACATTTCGCTCGCAAGATTACGTAGAAGAACCAACGACGTTATTCGCCGCAGAAGCACAACAGAACTTTGGAATGAATAAGCGCGATAATAGTAAGGAAATATTCAGGGCCAGGAAAGAGGACGTGAAAGCGATCGAGTGCGAGGTTTGTGAGAAAATAGCAAAAATCGCTCACGAAAAAGGCGAAGAGTTCAGAAAGGAAGACCAAGCGCTAGGAATGAACGAGAAACCGAAACTGGAGACGGATTTCATTGAAGAAATGGAGACACTGTGTAACGAGTACGACGATAAGACCTTATGGGCAGTACAAACGGATTTGAAGGTTAATTTCATGAATAGGTTAGTCTTGAAAGATATGGGTTCGGACGTTTACTCGAAGTGCGAGGAGACTTGTAAGACTTTATTAAAAGCGTGCGAGGAGATCATGGAGGGAAAAGATACTGACTTGGCCGAGAATTTGTTCAAGAATCGATTGAAAACTGCTAAAGCCGTGCAAGAATGGTTATGTAAGGAAGAGACGGACGCTTGCGAACGGAAAGCGAAGCCAGTGAAGAAGACGAGGAAGCCTACTGCCGAGTTCGTGAAGAAAGAGAAGAAAGATATTGATACGGAGAGGATGATGGGGAAGTTGAAGAATATGCCAGGCATGCCCGGGATGCAAATGTTCAACAGGGATGATATGATGAATGGGGCAATGGGCGGTATGGGTGGCGGAGACGATTACGACGACGACGAGGATTATGGAGCGGGTATGGGTGGAATGGGCGGTATGGGTGGAATGCCCGGTATGGGAGGAGATTACGGCGATTATGGCGATATGGCAGGCACGGGAGATTACGGCGACGGCGAAGCTGAAACTAGTGCTTTCAATTCAGAAGCAGAAGATGATTCTCTCGGCGAAGATGGTTCTCTCGACGAAGATGAAGGAGAAAAAGCAAAGCCTGTTTTCGCCGAAGAAAAGAAAGGCTCTGCTTCAGGCGGTTGGTTTGATCGCTTTAAGAAGAAAAAAACGACGGAACTTTAATAAAATATATACTCACAGTATATTGTTCTCTTTTATCTCCTCTTTATTGATCGACGATATCCTTCAAAGCGCGAGCTACGAAATAAAGTCGCTCGACCGAAAAGGAAATTTAAAGAAGAGCGATTCGCGACTTTATTTCGTAGCTTTCGCTTTGACGGATATTTTAAATAGAGATTAAATATATAATATTAATTATAAGTATATCTTCAGTATATTTTGTGTGAGTACCTAAATTTGTATTATTCGTGCATATGATGCTGAGCTCCACCGCCTTGTTCAAAATCTCTTATACGCTCTTCTTCTAGCTCGCGCGCCCGCGCTTCGTCGTCAAAGTTTCTTTGGTAACCAACGAAATCGCACCTACGCGAGGGTTTCGCTAGAACACTGTTCGTCTTTGCTAACGTCGGCCACCATTTTCCGCGAGTTTCACCGTGGCCCAACTGCCCCCAGTCGCCTCTGCCCCACTGATAAAGTTTTAACTCGTCCGTATTTTTCTCTTTTCCAGGAAACCAGGTTTCAGCCGTGATGTCCGCATCGCAATCCGTCTCTTTTAAAACCGTTTGATTGGAAACTATAGCAGCAGAGTGATGTTCTCCAGCCGATACGGAGATAATATTCATCTTTTTATCGTGAAATCTCCACACGCGACTAAACGTTGATCGATTTTTTACGTCTCCCAAGCCGAGTTGGCCGTACGAGTTTGACCCAGCTGCGAAAACTGCACCGCACGCGGTGAGAACTAACGAGTGATTACCACCGCACGCAATTTGTGCAATTCTACAGTTTGTGTTACCGCCGAGTTGGTTGGCAGTTACACACGCGCACGCTCGAATCCTGTGCATTAATGTTGTTCCATCTTGCTTACGCACGTGGTGTTTAATATGAACTCGTACAGGCGAGAGGTGATCGATTCGATCGCTGTTGATTCCTAAAGCACCGTATCGGTTAGAACCACTGACGTATAATTTACCAGATTGCGTTAAAAACATCGTATGTTCTTTACCGCACGATACTTTCGTGACTGAATCAGAGCCGTTCAAGACATCATTCGAGGCCAAATTTTCTTCGCAAAGAGACTCTACTAAGCACGGCCACGGCACGCCCGTATGCCATCCCGCAGAGACGGCAAACCGTAAATCACCTAATCCGAGCTGCCCTTTTCTGCAATCGCCCCACGACCATACTCTTCCATCATCCGTGACACATACGGAATGTTGCCCGCCAGCTGCGATGTTGATGACCCGCATCCCTCGCAAAGCGTCGCATCGGGTCATTGGCCCGCCGTCGTGGAAGTATCCTAACCCCAATTGACCATGTCTTCCACGCCCACAGGAAAATAACTCGCCTTCCTCTGTGATCGCAAGCGTATGATTCGATCCGCACGCAACTTTCGTGATGATTTTATTCGTCATCCCATTCAAATATCGAACTCGTTTCGGAAACGCAACTTCAATTGGCGTGTTTTGATGTCCCAACTCGCCCGAAGACGCTAAACCCCACGTCACGAGTTTGCCATCTTTCGTGAGCGCCGCGCAATGCGAGCTTCCAGCCGAAACTTGCACGAAACTGTCAGATGTCGTTTTAAACCAACCACCGTCGTAATTCTTACTGTCTTCTACTTTTGCTTCTTCGTCTTCTTCATCTTCGTCTGCTTGGAACGATGACTCTAACTCTGACTCTGGCACGTCGACATGGTTGAACGAAGCCGATTCTTCGTATCCGCCACTTCCGAGCTGACCATGGAATCCTCTTCCGCATGTTTGTATTCTAGTATAACGCGATGCTCTGTGTTCATCATTTGATGATTTGTCAAAAATGTCTCCCAATTTAACTGTATGGAACGACCCTAGCGATACGAGACTGGACGTTCGTTCCGCTCTCTCCATGACGTCTTTAAAGCGTAACATTGAAATTGCAGAATCTTGCGGTTTCACTTTGCAACTCCCAACCGTTGCCCTTTTTCTATCATTATTGTTATTATTCGGATTGTTTTTAGTATTAGACACCTCTGCCGCCACTACGCCATTGTCGTCATCATCTTTAGCATTGTCCTTATTATTATTATTATTATTATTATTCGCGCCAATAAGCGCGAAATCGTCAAACCCGCATTCTCCGTCCCTCGAAGCTAGAATAAACCTCGCGACTCTGTCGCAAATCCCAGAGAGCTTGAAATATTTCGAACTCGCTTGTAAACTCGCTAAAGCTGGTGCATCTAATTTCAACAAAATTGCTTCTACGAGCTCGTTCGGTAACGAGTCGAATTCCCCTCTCGAATCTGACTCGATCGATTTTCTCCTTCGCTTCACCGACGCGGCAGTTCGCAAGTGCTTATTATTGTTTATGTTATTAATGTTATTGTTATAAGTAACCATCGATAATCTACGCTTACCACCTCCATTATTATTATTCGTAGTATTACTTACTTGCATAGTAGGAGTAATCTGTTGTTGTTGTTGTTGTTGTTGTTGCGTATTTGCGCCTACGCTATTCGTAATCAAATTACCGCTTTCGATATCTTGACCATCAGTACAGGAAGAATCGCGACGGTTGAACGCCCCTAATCTCGATTGTGTATTATTATTAGGAGATGTCAACGTCATGTTATTAGTACTATTAGTGCAATTAGTACACTTTTGAGACTTGGAAGGGGACATGTTCTCAATTATATACATATATATATATATATATGTACGTTATTATTTCAATCAATAGTAAATAATAACAGTTCGTTATTGAAGAAGAGATTCCAATTCGTTCGTTCGTCCCCTTTATTATTATTATTAGTATTATTATTAAACACACTCTCTCTCTGTCACTATTAACGATGATAATAATATATCAGATTAATAGTAACGATAATCACTAACCTACCCTCTCTCTCTCTCTCTCCCTTTTGTTTTAGTCTGTATGATTAATTAATTAATAAGTTCCGAGAGAGAAAAGTGTGGTTGTTTTTTATGATTTCGAGCAAAAAGTTATTGTTCAGAATTTTGGTGCTTCCCCTCTCCCAAATCAGTTCAATAATAATAACTGCTGTGGTTTATTTCGAATATTAATTGAATTTTTCAACGGCCGCGCGCTTTTAACAGTGATGATCGTCATGATCGTGATCATCATCATCATCATCATCATCATCGTGCTTGAAATGTCAATATTAATATTAATATATTGATATATTAAAAGTGGTTTAGTGTCTAAAATGTCTCACGCCAGTGGTAACTAAAGCGACTCCGTACTTATCGCAACAATCGATAGCATCTTGATCACGCATGGACCCACCAGGATGCGCAATCGCTTTAACGCCGGCTTGACACGCTTTCTCGACCGAGTCGCCCCAGGCGAACGGGAAAAAGGCGTCAGAGGCTAAGACAGAGCCTTCAACGTCATCGCCGGCTTTCTCGAGCGCGATGCGAACTGAATTCACTCTGTTTGGTTGACCAGAACCCATACCTAAAAGTCTACCCTTTTTCGCGACCGTAATCGCGTTCGATTTCACGTGCTTTACTGCTACCCAAGCGAACTTCAATGCGTCTAATTGCTCTAAAGTCGGTTTCGTTTTCGAAACCGAAGTGAATTCAATGTCTTCGGGGACTAGCGAGTCTGGATTTTGCGATAACCATCCACCACCGACTTGCCTGAGACCCATTGGCGCGTCAGCCGTTCTCGGCTTTGTTTCTAAAATTCTTAAAGCTTTTGATTTTCCTTTTAAGATTTCCAAGCCTTTTTCGGTATACGAAGGCGCGATTATGATTTCGTAAAACATTCTTTGTTCGTTATCAGTCGGTGAACGGAATTCGCGAATTTCTCGAGCCATGTCTTCATCTACAGTGCAATTAAATGCGACGATACCTCCAAAAGCTGAGATCGGATCAGCTCTCACGGCTAACCTATACGCTTCTAACAAATCTCCATTCGTCGCTGATTCCGAGGCAATACCACACGGGTTCGTATGTTTAACGATTACGCACGTTCGATCTGTTGATGGGTAATCACACGCGCATGAATACGCAGCCTCGGCATCTAAATAGTTATTATAGGACATTTCTTTACCGTGATGGACGATCGATCGCGCTACGCCTGTTCCACTGGCTTCGGCTAAGGAAGAGTCCGAATACACGGCGGCGGGTTGGTGCGGGTTTTCCCCATATCGTAATTCGTTCAACAATTTCATTGAAACCGTCTTCTCTGGTGCCGGCTTCCCGTGACCGATCGAATCCTCTTGCCATAAATATTCAGCCACTGAAGCGTCGTATGAAGCGCAATGTTGAAACGCTTTCCAGGCTAATAATTTCTTAAAATCCTTATCGTTAGTATGAGTGTTCGAATCTTTCAATTTCAATAAAAGCTCGCTGTAATCGTTCGGATCGACGCAAACGGAAACAAATGGATGATTCTTCGCCGCCGCCCTAATCATCGCCGGCCCACCAATATCTATATTCTCCACGCACTCTTCGAATTTTTTCCCTTGCAAAACCGTTTCTCTAAACGGGTATAGGTTCACTATAACGACATCGATGGTCCCGATTGAATGTTCTCCAATCGCTCGCATGTGCTTCTCAGAATCTCTCTTAGCGAGAATCCCCCCATGTATGGATGGATGTAAAGTCTTCACTCTGCCGTCTAACATCTCCGGGAACTTCGTGATTTCGTCCACTTGCGTACATTCGATCCCGTTTTCTTTGATATGTTTCCATGAACCACCGGTGGAAACGAGTTCGAATCCGATTTCGGTTAACCCTTTCGCGAGCTCGATTAAATTCGTTTTATCGGATACCGATATTAACGCCCTCGGTTTAGTTTGACTGCTATTATTATTACTATTATTATTAGATCGTGCGTGAACAAAAATCTGCTGTCGTTGCTGTTTTAGTCGTCGTCGTCCTATCACGATGCTCGTTGCCCTCTTAGTACGTAAACCATCATCGCCGTTGTTGTTCCTGTTTCCAACAGAACGAGTGAACGAGTAGGAGTAGGGCGTTGATGAAATCATTTGCGCAGCACTACTCATCATCATCACAATCCAATCTGATGGATAATAAATAGAGATTAAAATCGATAGTGGTAGGAAAAAAAAGGAGGATCAGGATCGCGAGGAGATTTCGATGTTTATTATTTATTATCCAGATTGCACGAGCGAGAGAGAGAGAGAGACAGTATGCGCCGAGCGATAGTTGAAAAGAAAGAAAGGCGGCTTCCGTTGAATTAATTGTGAGGAAGATATTTTTGTTGGCATCGTCTTCAAAATTCAAATTTTCAAATATTCAAATATTTTTGAAATTCTCATTCATCATTGAAATTGGTCGACAACACGTATATTAATATATATATAGACAATAATAGTAATAATAATAATGCAACCCAGTATATTATACTGAATGCTATATATTCAGTTCGATCTTTCTACAATACGCGGACTTAAGGAGGAGATGAAGAAGTAGCGGACATCAACAACTGAGTGCAAGCGACTTTGAGTGCATGCGACATTGGTACCAAACGCACGCGCTTGCCAACTGGGACGGCGTAATCGGTTTCGGAGTTGAACAAAGTCGTCGTCGTCGTAGTAGTAGTAGTAGCGCAAATGAAATCTTGCTCTCGCTCTTTCGTTTTTGTGACCGACACAGTCGTCGTCATCATGCTCTTTTTTTCTTTACGGCCAGTAGCGAAACAGAACGATTCGAAGAGCTTTTGCGAAGCCGATAAAGATTCTTTCTTACCAGCGTTTCCTTCTTTCGGAGGTTTAATTTGTAACGTATCGAGGAAGATCCAAAATTTATCTCTGCGCTCTTTCTTTTCCTCTTCAGTCATCATCGTTTGATGCTGCTGCTGTTGTTGTTGTTGTTGTTGTTCTTGTTCTTGATTTAGATGTTGCAAAGGCGAAGGTTTACCAACTAGAACAACGTCGTTAGCGATATCTATAGAAAACGTCCTCGGTCTCTTCTTCGAGGGCAATGTTTTCGCGGCTGATGAAGTTATCCTCCTCGCCGTTGGAGATAATAGTTTATTTGCTTCTTCGACTGCGGCGACTGCTTTAGCGATCGTTGTATCACTTTTTCTCTCATTCAAAGGCGTTTGAAGAACTAACTTTTTCTTCGCCGCCCCGATTGGCGTTTGTATTTTCTTCCCCTGCAGTTGTTGCGTTTTGTCGCCACGTTCTTTCGCTAATAAAAGCTTCTTCTCCGCAGTAGACATTTTAACATCAACAACAACTTTCTTGTTCTTTTTAGTATGGGTACTATTCTTTGGTGCTGAAACCTTCGCGTCGAGTTCAAACGCGACTGGCGTTATTTGCTCGCTTTTCTGCGCGCGTTTCTGAGGCGCAGTTTTCGGCTCTTCCGTCGTTGCAATACTATCTTCTTCATCAAAAGCTTCTTGATGCTTCTTTAGACCTCCTCCTGCTCCTCGCTTTTTCATCACGGGCGTTCTCTTCTTGGTCGTTCTCTTTGTCGTTGTTGTCGGTAACAATACCTCCGCCGCTGGTGACACTTTCTCTTCTTTTTCTTCTTGTGCCCTTGTTGCTTCTGCTGCTGCTTTTTTTTCTTCATCTCGCGCTTGTTTGCTATTCTTGCAACCTCCTTTCTTTGATGTTGTTGTTAATGTTGTTAAAGCCGCGACTACTTTTTCTGCAGCTTGCTGAGCAACAACGACAACGGCAGTACTCTGCTTCTTAGTATTACTATTGTTCTTCTCGTTCGTCTTCGTAATTAACGCTGACGAACTGACGCCTAAGGACGATTTCTTGTTCTTCTTATTATTATTATTATTACTATTCTTCGCATTAGCAGATATATCTTTCTTTGGCACTTTATTCTCTTTATCGTTAATAGTAGCCACTGTGGCGGCAGCTTTCTTTTCGCTCTTCATCGTAGCCTTTGTTTGTTTGTTACTTTTGTTACTTTGTTGCTCGCGCGTCGGAAGTTGTTCTTCGATCTTCATCCCACCAGCTTTCCTCACTGAAGTTAAAACCTCCGAGAAATCTCTCAAAGCGCTAGGCCCAGGCGCGTGTCTAGAAACTAATGGATCCCACGCCCAAGGCGCTAACGAAGCGAGTTCTTTCTGCTGTCTCGACATAGGCGGAAGACGAACTTTCTTTAGTGAAAGTTTGTTGTTATTTTTTAAATAATCTTCATCTTCATCTTCGTTGGAGGATTCACTGTCACTGCTACTATCGTCATCGTTGTCATAAACATCAGCAGGTACGAAATCTATCGTCGATTCTTGTAATGCGAGAGCTAACTGTTGACGTTCGGTTAAGTAACGCCGTGGTTGTTGTTTTAGTGGTTGCGTAGACATCTATATCTTATTATTTGGACGTTGTTCTGATGAAGAATATTATTATTATTTTTAAAAAAGGAAGAAACTGTACGTAATAACGATACAGATAATACACCAGAAAACGTTAAAGGAACCGAGTTTCAAAGTGAGTCGAAAGTTTCCTCTTAATGCTATGTATGTTACTATGTCGTAGTATGTGAAGATAATAGTTTATTCTGATTTTCGTTTTTGCTTTGTTTTGTTCATTTTTTGAATTTTTCGCATCATCATGCAGGTGTGTGTGTGTGTGCTGTGGCTGTGGGTATAATTAAAAATATTTTGTAGTTTGTTTGTTTATATTGAAAAAACAAGTTTAGTCTCTCTCTCATCTTCTGTTATGTATAATATTAATATATATATATATATATATTAATATATCATAATTCATTCTCTAATAAAATATAGAATATGCGCGCGAGCGATCTTTCGTCTTCTTTCGTTTGAAAAGGGACAAAGATCGCGCGCTCGCGCGCAAGATTCGAAAATCACGCATTCGAATATTTACTTTGGCTTATACGCAGCTTTCGCTTTTTCGTAACGAGCTTTATCGGCATCAGCCTTCTTTTGGTACGGCGCCTTCTCCGAGTCCGACATCGCTCTCCACATGACGCCGAGTTCCTTACCGATCTCCGTGACCTTCATATCCGGGTTCTTCGCGACGACTTTGCTTCTTTGGTCGCCCATGAAGAAGAAGTACGCAGAGAGGTTTCTCTTTGGCGCATTCGGGTCTTTCACCTTCTTCTCTTTCTTCGCTGGAGCGGCGGCCTTCTTCGATGGCGTCTTCTTCTTCGTTGCTGGTGATTTGGCGACCATTTTTATTATTATTAAACTATGAACATGAACATGAACAGAAAAGAAAGAGAGTTTAAAAAGTGAATAGGTCAGTCATCAGCACACAGAACACTGGTTTTATTTGAAAATTATATTTTTGAAAATTATTTGAAATCTTTTTTGAACGCTCTCTCAATCGCGCGCGAGTTCTTTCTTGTAATCATATCACGTAAGATCTATGCGCTCAATTAAACCAGCATAAATTAATTAGAAAGCATCATCCGTAGATATCGTTTTCGTTCTTCCAAGCGCTCTCGCGTGATTACTCGTAAGTGTGGTAATCAAAGAAAACGTGATTTCAAATTTCGAAATTTCTTTCCGTTGGTGTAATTTGAAAGGGCACTTGAACAACACAGAAAACGAGAGAGAACTAAGAAAACACACTAGGAACGATCGAGATTTTGAGCATTCGAAATCTCGTTAAAAGAACGCGGAAGAACAGACAAAAATCGATCGCAAACGCTCGTACGCTTCGAGAGAACGATCGAGTAAACACATTCAGCTATCGATTAAGCTTATTAAAATTAAATAATATCATTTATATTGCGTACCTTTTTTTATTTCTAATGACGAATTCTTCTCTTTTTGCACCATTGATGAATTCTCTCTTTCAAAGCTTCGAAATATCAAAAAAAAGGGGAAATTACAGACTGATGAAAGGGAAAGATCTCGTCCATCTAAGAAGTGCTGCTGCCCTCAAAAATCACAGTAGTAGGCCAGAATAAGCAGGACCTAGTATGACTGCTGCGTGTGATAGTATTCAGACACAAACGAACTCACACATCAGTACGCTTGACAGAGACGACCCAAAACACGTTCTCTGCTTCGTACAGTTTTACGACCATCGCCATAGCTTAAGAAGAAGAAGAAGAAGAATTAATTCGTTCATTCATTCATTCATTCATTCATTAATTAATTAATAATGGCACCGAACTCGAGGAGGAAGAAACCGGAGATAATAGAGAAGAATCAATTACGGATTGAGAAAATACAGACGAAGAAGAGACAGAGGAGGGAAGAGAATGAACATAAACGACTGAGCAGAAACGAGACGAATGAGAAGGTGGATAAAAATGAGGACGATGTCGCCGAAGAAGAAGGAGAGGAAGAAGAAGACGATAATGAAAAACGAAATAACAATAATGTTACTAAGCAACAACAACAACAACAACAACAACAACAATGCGTACAAGCGGAACCGATCATGTGCGCGAGAAAGGACGGGATGTACTTTCTTTTAGCCTATGGTACAAAAGTTGCCGCGTTTTCGATCGATAAAGATCGCACCGGGTGGTTCTTAACGACGAAAGATGACGCGTCGACCGGCGACGAGAGCGGCGGCTTCAAGTTGAGGAAAATCGAGAAAGAGCAAGCGAAAGAGGCGACTTTGGAAGATTTCGATGATGAAGTGACAATAATTAAAGACGCGACTGATAAGATTAGAACTATGGCGTTTTCGGATTGTGGGGAATACTTTGCAGTCGCCGGGGACGATAAGCGCGTGAGAATATACGCTCTCGTGAAGAAGAAGAAAACGGAAGAACAGCTGAGGAAGGAAGAGGAGAAGAAACTGAAACCGAACTATGAACTTCTTTTGCCATATATGTATCAAGAGTGCTTATATTACGCAGCTCCACTGAACGTGCGCGTGGCGAACAAGAAAGTCACTTCGGTAGCGTTTACTTCTGATTCTAAACACGTCGTTTATGGCGATAAATATGGCGACGTGAGAGTATGCGAAGTTTTGCCTCCACCACAAGCGGAAAAACAGCAACAACAAAAAGAGGAGCATACAGAGAATAATAATAATAATAATAATAATAATACAAGTAATAATAGAAAGAAAACAAAAAACGGCGATAACGACGTCGATGGTGACGCCGAAACCGGAGTGTTCGATACTTTAC
>Ga0209830_10002769_pt1 | contig 13817 bp, 8 predicted proteins | sample ArcticOcean_MG_C_12_FD_187439 | JGI IMG/M metagenome (GOLD analysis project Ga0209830, IMG submission 187439) | Marine microbial communities from western Arctic Ocean - ArcticOcean_MG_CB8_130 (SPAdes) (version 2) | ecosystem: Environmental > Aquatic > Marine > Oceanic | place: Arctic Ocean...
GGCATCGCTATCGATTCTTCAGCTCGAATTATCGGTCTATTTCAACCGAAGTCTATTCTGGGCATCGAACGATTCGTCCGATTTAGCTAAATGCGTCGAAGCGCTCGGATTCATGTTAGCTTGGCCAACGACCGCGCTTACTTTGCTTTCTGGATGGTCCATCAAGATAAACGGTGATTATAATGGTTGGATAAAAGCTATTCAGAACTTCGCTGAACAGTCAAAGTTTGGTGGAATATCGCGAAAGACCGCTATCTCAATCGCTTTAGCGAACTTGGTCGTCCTCGCGCCGGCGTCTTACTAATATCATACTCTACCACTAAAAGAACGCAGCGAATAATAAGAGTACTCTGTGCTCTCTGCTCACATGAAAGAGAAGGTTGAGGACACTTACGGCGTTCTCGGTTGTACACTTATTCAACGCGTACTCTATCATACCTCGTTACGTCGGAATAAGTTTTGAATATTCAAAGATGAACTAAAAAAATCTAGTTTGCGTCACAACTACGCGCATAAACACGCACACACACACGAGAGCGTGAGATTAGACACTAATTCTCTCGATCTCGAGCGATATACGAATAGCCGTAAATAACCATCATTCAGCAGCGTCGCGCGTTGAAGCGCGCGTTCCAGAACTACTTTTCCAATCAAATCCATCACATCCAAGTAACGTCATCTCGTCCTAACTTCAAGCAAAGTCCTTTATTCGATAAGCATACTCATACTGCGCATAGAACGACGACTCATAAGAGCGATCGATCGAACGATAGTCATCGCGACCAAGGTCTCGAATCAATCAGCTCGTTGTTCGATCGCTTTAGTAGTCAAAGAAGTAAAAGAAGTGCGCAGAAGATGGGTGAAGGCACTGCTGAAGAAAACGGGACAGTAGAGGAAAGCGAGGAACGGAAGTACGATTACGATTTAGTCGTCATCGGTGGTGGATCGGGCGGTTTAGCGGCGGCGAAAGAGGCATCGAAACATGGGGCGAAAGTGGCATGTTTTGATTTCGTGAAACCGAGCGAGAAAGGGACGACGTGGGGCTTAGGCGGTACTTGCGTGAACGTCGGGTGCATACCGAAGAAGTTGATGCATCAGGCCGGGATATTAGGTGAGTCTTTTAGCGATGCGAACGCGTTTGGGTGGACTATTGATGAGAAGCAATCGCATGATTGGCCGAAAATGGTTGCCGGGATACAGGACCACATCGGTTCGTTGAATTTTGGGTACAGAACTGCTTTGAGGGAGAAGAACGTTGATTATAAGAATGAATATTGTTCGTTCGTCGACGCGAATACTGTGAAGGGCGTGAATAAAAGAGGAGTGGAGACGACGTATACTTTTGAGAAGGCGATCATTGCAGTCGGTGGAAGGCCGAGTTATTTAGATGTCCCTGGGTCCAGAGAACATTGTATCACGTCCGATGATATCTTTTCGCTTCCGGAGGCGCCGGGTAAGACTTTATGCGTCGGCGCGAGTTATATTTCGCTCGAAACGGCTGGTTTTTTGACCGCGTTAGGGTACGATACATCCGTCGTCGTCCGTTCGGTTTTTCTCAGAGGTTTTGATCAAGAAATCGCGTCCTCGATTGTTTCTTACATGGAGAAGCACGGCACTCGCATGATCAAAGACTCGGCTCCGCAATCGTTCGAGAAACTTGAAAACGGTAAGATCAAAGTCACGTTTAAAAACACCATGTTTGGTAACAAGTTCAAAGAAGAGTTCGATACCGTTGTTTTAGCCGTTGGACGTGACGCCGTTACTGGAGGTTTAAACTTAGCAGCAGCTGGAGTTGAATTTAACCCGAAGAATGGCAAGATTCCTTGCGTGGATGAGCAAACGAATGTGCCACACATTTTCGCCATCGGAGACGTGCTCGATACGAGACAGGAGTTGACACCGGTTGCGATTAAAGCTGGCGTGCGCCTCGCGCATAGAATCTACGGGAACGACGATAAACCGAAATTAAAAATGGACTACGATTTGGTACCGACGACTGTGTTTACTCCGTTGGAGTACGGTTGCGTCGGCATGTCGGAAGAGTTGGCAAAGGAGACCTATGGCGAGGAGAATATCGACTCGTATTTGTCATATTTTAAACCACTCGAGTGGACTGTGAATCATGCGGTTAAGAAAAATGGAGCACCATATCGCGAAGATAATGCGTGTTTTGCTAAAGTTGTCGTGAACAAAGCGGATAGTGAGCGTGTCGTTGGTATGCACTACCTCGGACCAAACGCTGGTGAAGTCATTCAAGGCTACGCGGTTGCGATGAAAATGAAAGCTACGAAACAAGACTTGGACGACACGGTCGGGATTCATCCGACGATCTCCGAGCAATTTACGACGATGACCATCACACGTAGTTCTGGCAATGATCCGCAAGCCAAAGGTTGCTGAGGATAGACGCATCGCCTGTTCTCGAGCGGTGAAAAGTATATAAATTTTTCACGTGCGCTCGAGCGGCGATGCGGTATATATTTCAAGCATTTACTTATTTTAGAGCGGTAAGAAGAAGTCAAAAATGATGTGACGATGCAAACTTGAACGTTTTTTATACAAACGCGGTTATGTGTCCGATAATATTGACTTCCGAAGCTGTACTAACAGCAGCTTGGAAGATTCTTTCTCGCGCTTTAATGTAATAATTTTTAATACCAAATCTTCAACTTTACATGTATCTAATAAATAACACTGCGCATTTAAACTCAAAGCAAACGAAAGATTTTCAATAACTTCTTCACGGTTGTAAGCTTTTGCGCATATGGCGGGTATACTAAGTCTGTATCCATCACGAAATCTAACCAACAAAACAACCTCGGAAGTCTCGTCTTTTGCAACACAGGCTTCCATCGTCTAAACGCTTCGACTCCTTCATATCCGTGATAACTCCCATAGCCACTTTCACCGACACCCCCGAACGGTAACTCATCGTGGCCAGCTTGGTAAATAACTGCGTTGATACATACGCCTCCAGATTTCGTGTTATCCAAAATCAATCTCTGCGTCTTTGCCGATTTTGAAAAAATGTATAAACTCAACGGGTTAGGGTATTTATCGTTAATAAAATTGATCGCATCTTCTGTTGAATTCACTGGAATGATGGATAAAATCGGCGCAAACGCCTCTTTTCGCATACAAACCGCCTTATCGGGATTTTTGACGCGAACAATCGTCGGTTCTGCCATTTTCAACACATCTTCAACCTTGCCACCGCAAATGATTTCTTCAGCTTCTGATTTCTTCATCTCTTCAGCTTCTTTGGCAATAGAGTCAATTCTACTTTTTGGTCCACCGAGTCTCCCCATGGCCTCAGGGACATCGTATTTCGGGAAAAATGTCTTCACCCACTTTACACATTTATCTGTAAACTCTTTCTCAATGGACTCGTGTACTAGAACGTAATCAGGAGAAACGCACTGCTGACCGCAATTCAACATTCTCCCCCACACGCATTGCTTAGCAGCTAAGTCGACATCTCCACAATCTTCGGCTACAATTACTGGATTTTTTCCACCAAGTTCCAAAATACATGGCGTCAAATGTTCGGCACATTTCTTTGCCACGATTCTCCCTACTTTACTCGAGCCGGTAAAGAACACGATGTCAAAATCCTTTTCGTCTAAAACCGCATTCATCGTATCAACGCCATCGCCGGGATGTCCCGCACCAACAACTCTACATACGCTCGGGTCCATGTACACCTCAACTAAATCTGCGAGTAATTTTGCAGAATAAGGCGCATCGTTACTCGGTCTCACGATCACCGAACATCCGGCGGTTATAGCGCTAGTTACTGGTCCTAGCGCTAACAAAAACGGGAAATTCCACGGCGCAATTACACACGCGAGACCGAGCGGTTGCGGTTCTAACCACTGCGTACTCGGTGTTGAAATCTGAATAAAAGAGTGTTTATTCGCCGACTTTGCTTTGTTCCATTTCTTCACGTTTTTCAAACAATGCTCGATCGACCGCAACGGTATTAATACGTCGTATATAAAAGCCTCCAATCGAGGTCGTCCCATATCATAATACAAAGCATCACAAATAGCCTCGTCGTTCTCTTTTAACATTCGTTTCAATTGATTTAATTGTTCAATTCTTTTATCAACCGAAATATTCGTATTAATCTTCTTCTTCATCTCTAGCACTACTTTAGAGATCAAATCTGGTCCAATCACTTTTCGATTTTTATCGCCCTCTTCGTCGTCGGATGATAAATCGTTCGCATATTGGTCATCTATTTGTGCCGATTTTGATTGTCTCTGTGGTTTTCGATATCTCTCCTTATTCGGTTCCCATTTCTTCCTCCTCTTTTCCTCCCCTTCTTCTTCTTCCTGCTCCACTTTCCTTATTAATATCGAGGAAGGTAAATATCGAGCGGATGTGAAAATATCGGAAGAATTGTTTGGAAACGCGAGGAATATGATGGTTAGGATTAATACGATGATTAAGACAACGAATGATCGTTCGTTGAGATCGATCGTTCTCGTGCTGAGCGAGGCGAGTAATTCTGTTAAAGAAGTAGCCATTCTATTGAACACGAAAGCACACACACACGCACACACACTCGAGAGAGAGAGAGCGTTAGAAATAATGGCAAACAAACCGTATACTAGGTGTTTAACATCGAGGATTATTTTAACGAACGTCGTTTACAAATATCTAATACATCTTATTCGCATCTCTCATATATACTCTTTTTAAAGACTTCTTCATCTTAAAGCGCCGCCGGCGTGCCTTGAACCTTAGAGAACTCTTTCACCATTATACCGCTCCCTTCTAAAGTAGCGATGAAATCTTTCTCGTCTAATTTTGGGAACTCGGCGACGCCGGTTGGCATGTGCGCAATACCTTCCATGATGATATCTTTTCCAGATCTGTATTGATCGAGGTGCGAAATCGTGACTCCGTTTTTGCACATTAACTCTGTGATTTTCTCTTCGATGCGCGAAGAATACGGCGCGCGGAGTGATATCCTGCGCACGAACGGCAATAACGGAGACGTTTCGCAATACGGTCCTTTCGTATCCTGCATCGTATCGCGCGCTTTCGTGACGTCGACGAACGTAAATTCCATCGAGTTAAAGCATTTCTTTAGCGCCTCTTCCGTTGCTCCGACCGTCAGGAACATCTTCACCTCTTTCCCACCCAATCGCAACTGCCTACTTTCCTTTATCTCTGCATCGATCTTCGCCAATTTCGAGAAACAGTCCGCGAGTGAACTCGTGCGATTGCCGAAACAGGTTGAGACCGTTACTTGCGCGATTGAATCCGATGAATACGCCTTTTTCGTGAACGCTCTCGAGGCTAGTTTGCTCGTTCTACGCGCGATCATCTTTTCGTTAAATATATATCTGCGTGATTAATTAATTAATTAAACACTGCTGCTGAGAAGATATATATCGCGCTCGACGCTTCTTTTTTCGATTTCCGCTTTTGGAAACGAGTCTTACGTGCGTCCTACGTTTGCTAGTGATTAATTAAGTAATTAATTAATTGAACGCTCTGCTGATGTGCTGCGAAGATATTTTATATATCGCGGTGACGGGTTCTTTTCGATTTGGGCTTTTGATGGAAACGCGAGGGTTTTGTCCATTCGAGGCTTTGTGAGTGATTTATGGTTTAGGGTTTAGGGTTTCAAATTATTGTTTGCGTGTTTTGTCCAACCGTTCGACGCATGGTCTTGAGTTTTTCCTGATTCGATCCGTCGCATATATTCTATCTCAAGCGCTCGCGTTCATAGCAGCACAGAAATTATAGCATTCATACCGAACTACCGTAGTAGTATAGTACTAGTATACACCTGAGCTAGAATCGAGCTATATCGGTTTTACGAATTCTTTAAAGTTCTTTAGTTGTTAGTACAAATCGGACAGAGTTTTTGGATTATAAACAGATACAGAGAGAATAAAAATGTTCACTCGATCGATCGCGAACAAGTGTCGATCTGAAAGTCAAAAAGGAACTTATTTTCGCGATGTTGCGCGCGCGTGTTTTGGCCCAAGCGCAGTCGCGAGCACGTTCGTGCGCGAGCGCTCGTTTACGAGATATTCCGCAAGCGCAGAAGACGAAAAGGTTAGGAAATCTTCTTCTTCTTCTTCTTCTGCTTCTTCTGATTCGGTAGGAGATGATGGTCACGAACGCGACGAGAGCGAGAGCAGAACGACGTCGTTTGGGTACCAAAACGTGGCGAAAGAACGAAAGGAAAGTCTAGTGCGCGAAGTCTTTGAATCAGTCGCTCCTAGTTATGACGTGATGAACGATTTGATGTCGGTCGGAATGCATAGGCTATGGAAAGATTATTTCGTACATAAGCTATCGGCGTTTCCTGGGATGACACATTTAGACGTCGCCGGGGGAACTGGGGATATTTCGTTTAGGATGTTGAGAAAGTTACGCGATATCGATCGAAGAGGGACTGGGAAGGAAGAGAAGACGAGAGTTATCGTGAGCGATATTAACCGAGCGATGTTGAAAGTTGGCGAACAGCGCGCTTTAGAGAAAGGGTTGAAGACGGATTTTGATACGAAAACGGATGCTTCGTTGGAGTTTGAAGAAGCTAACGCGGAAAAGTTACCGTTTGAAGATGAAAGCGTTGATCAATATACGATCGCCTTTGGATTGAGGAACGTGACGAATATAGACGTTGCTTTAAGAGAAGCGCATCGCGTGTTGAGAAAAGGCGGACGGATTTCAATCTTGGAGTTTTCGCACGTAGAGGATGAACCCCTGAAATCGATTTATAACTTTTACTCATTCGCGGCTATTCCAACGATGGGTCAAATCGTCGCGAATGACAGAAAGTCGTATCAATATTTAGTCGAGTCCATAAGAAAGTTTCCGAAACAAAACAAATTGAAAGAGATGATGCAAATGGAAGGTTTTTCAAACGTCGATTTTGAAAACATCACCGGTGGTATCGTCGCCATTCATAACGGTTATAAGCTGTAATTTTAATATAGTACCGTAGTGTTAGTAGTAGCATATATTTTTTTAAGTAAAGTAAGTATTGTACGTATGTAGTAAGTATTAATAATTCTCGTTGTTAGTAGTATCATCGTTAGTTAGTATTTTTTATAGTTTCATTCACCGTGCGTATATACATCAAAATTGCCATCCGTATTTCAATGTTCATGCATCCTCCGCAAACGCAAATGGATCATCTCCGCCAAGATCTTCGACGTCGCCATCATCATCAGAGTTATAAATCTGCGCGTTTTTCAAAATTTGAGCGCGTAGACGTGCGTTTTTCGCCGGTGATTTGTGGGCAGTTGCCGGAGCGAGTTTAGAAGAAAGCAACTCCTTCTTTTTCTGTTTGAGCTGCGTCTGGGACGAGATAATAGTAGGCGTTGGCGTCGGCGATTTTTTAGGCAGATTAGTTCTGCGAGCTTTTTCCTTTCGAATGCCACCAGAAGTAGTGATCGTTTGTTTCGTAGTAGTGAGAGCTTCTTTTGAAGTCTTCTTCGCTGCCGCAGCGGCGGCGACGACAAGAGGAGCCTTCTTCTTCGGTTCTTCGATTATTTCATCGTTTTCATTCGCGTGCCCTTCGTCGATATCATCCGTTTGAATCGTAACTCGTCGACGTCTTGAAACCGTCGACGGTTTCTCTACCGTCGATTTCTCAATAGATCCACTGCGTGCGAGCATCTCGCCACTATTGAGAGTGACCTTGGTCGATTTTGAAGTCGATTTTGGCTCGCTTCGTCTTAAACTAGACTTTTTGACGGGTGCCTTTATCTCTTCTTCTTCGCTTCCATCGTCGTCTTCTTCGTCGTTGATCACCTGTTTTATTGCGGCTGTTAATTGCGGTGGCGCTTCTTTCAAAATCATCGTCGTCGTCGTAGCGGTTTGCTGTAAGTTTTCAATTTGAGCGGCATACGCAGCCACACGAAGAGTCGCGTCTCTTTTCAACTCGGCAACTTCTGTCTCGAGTTTATCGCGCTCCTCTTCAGTCGCCTCGAGATTTTTATGAGCACGTTCGATTTCTTTTCGCGCTTCGATTTTAACTTGCTCAATCTCGTCGCGAATTTGGTTCGTTTTAGTGCTAATGTACTCCGCGTTTTTCTCCGTCAACTGCTTTCGTATTTTCTCGAGCGCAAGGTGTTGCTCTTCTCGGATCTCTCGCTTTTCCTTTTCGCTCTTTTCTTCGACCGCTTCAAGTTTTTCTTGAAAATCTTTCCCGAGTCGTTTCAGATCACTCTCGCGTTCATTTAACGTATCCCTAGCCTTGTTCAATTCAATTTCGATTTCAAACAACTGTTCTTCTTTCTTGCGAAGCATTTTGTTCGCCGCGTCGAGTGAAGCCGTTTCAGCGTTCAAAGCTTTTGAAACTTTCCCAAGAGCGTCTTTCGTTTTCTCAACTTCGACGCGCTCTGTATCCGTAGTCACGCACCACTTCATCTTATCTTTTTCGTACTTATCGTTTGCAATTTTCAAATCACTTCGTAATCGCGCGAGATCTTTCTCCATCTTCGCGACAGTCGTCGTGCTCGTCTTTTCCAAGTGCGCGAGTTTTTCATCCTTCTCTACGTTCACTTGTAACATAGCCTCAACCGATTCCTGTAACTCTCTCGTTTTTTCCTCCGCCGCTTCTTTCTGTTGTAAGACTTTTTGTTCAACGTCTGCTTTGGCGCGTAAGTGCGAAAGCGCACCTTCCTTCTGTTCGTTAAGTTCTCGTATATACTCGTCCTTCTCCGAAAGCTTCGTGAACAACTTCTTTTCGCTTTGCGCGATTGACTCGTTTCGTTTCGCTAACTCCTCGTTCGCCTTGATCAAAGCATCTCGTTCTGAAACGGTCACTTGAAACCCTTTCAAATATCGTTCATCGCTTTCCAATCTATCAGTCAACGCGTCTTGCGCGAACTGTAAGTTCTCTAAACAGCTCTTCTCCTGTTTCTCCGCCTGCGAGAGCCTGGCGCGTATCGTCGCGTACACTTCCTCAACCTTCTGAACTTTCTGTTTCAACTCTTCGATCTTCCTGTTCGCGCTGAGCAACGACCCTTGCGTCCTCGCCGCTCTATCGCGTTCGCGTTCCATCTCCTCTCTCATTCGTTCCATTTTATCTTCCGCCTGTTCCTTCTCTATCTTCATCTCGAGCGCCTCCTTTTTCGCCTGCTGTCTATCGCTCGCCAACTTCTCCGCGTTTTCCTTTATTGACATCATGTTCGACTGCGTTTGGCCATGTCTGCCTCGAGCAGTGATCGTCGTCGTTCGCATTTCCAAGTTCACGTCTGCATCGCGAGATCGAAACGTCTCGAGCGCGTTCGCATGCGCGCGATTGTTATTCAGCGCAAGTTGTTGTTGTCGTTGTTGTTGTTGCGAAGAGTTCGTCTGCGTGTTCGAACGTTGTTGTTGTTGTTGTTGTTGTTGTTGTTGTTTAGCTCCTTGGCTCAGGATTGAACCGAACATTACGCCGCTGCTATGCTTCGGTCGTATGCTATGACACCACGAGCGCTCTGTTCAGGAACGAATTAGTTGTTTTCGTCGTGTTATTTATTAAAGAACGAATCGCGAAGAACGAATCGGAACGAAGAAGAAGAAGAAGAAGAAGAAGAAGCGCGTTTTATTTTTCTGTTTTTTCTTCGGTATTTTTGAGTTTAGGGTTTAGGGTTTAGAGACAGGAGAAGAAGCGCATGCACAGATTTTAAGAAAGAGACAGACGAAGAAGAATTAATTACAGAACGACTTCTGACGATGATGGCCAAAAAGAGCTACAGAGAGAGAAGCATACCTCGGCGAATCTCTCTTAACCAAATCGATAGGTTTGAAAACTGTTCATCGGCGACGCATGCAGTAGAGAGAGAGAGAGAATATTTTTTCATAAATACTGGTCATCACGCATGTCATAAATACTCGTAAATAAATTGAGTTTGTATTTTTCTCTGACGAGCAAACTGATCTTGACCCGCGACGTTTGCGGTTCGGTCAAAACAGCGACGGCATCGGTCAGAGCGAAACGGCACGACGCGAGCATCAAAGAAGGCACGCAACAAGAGTACGCGAATTCTTTTCAACGCGCGAGCGCACATCGAACGCATCATACATCGATATAAACATACTGGTCGTAATTAAGTTTGTATTTTTCTTTGCCAAAGCAAACTGATCTTCACGGCAGCTGCGACGTTTGGTCGAAAGAACTGTGCGGCATCATTTTAGGGAAACGTTAAAACAGAGAACGCGAATTCTTTTTATATACGCGAGCGCATAGAATACATCAATAAATCAATGAGCGCGGCGCGTGATAACGAAGGAGTAGTGGCAGCTTCCGACGTCGTCTTAAACGCAGCGCTCGAACCAGTAAGCGCAGAAGATAACGAAGAAAACGTCCTCGCTCAAGTGACGAGTGATGCTATGAGAGCAAGGAACGAGTGCGAAGAAGATGGCGACGGTGATAAGAATCGGGTTAAGTTCGGTGCGCTCGATGAGAACACGCTGGCGATGAAGATGAGGGAAAGTTTTCAAGAAATGCGCGCGCGGTGGAACGTGAGAGAACTGAACGGATCGTTAGGAGACCTCGGGACGTTTTTACCGTTACTGTTAGGACTGTCCATGCAGCAAGGGTTAGATTTAGGGACTACTTTAATATTTACTGGTTTATATAACATAAGCGTCGGGTTCATGTTTGGAATACCGATGCCGCTTCAACCGATGAAGACGATCGCGGCGATAGCGTTGTCCGAGAAACCGTTGTTGTTGAACGAAGTCATCGCGGCTGGGATATTCGTGTCCGCGTGCGTGTTCATAATCGGAATCACTGGTTTAATCGATCAGTTTAATAAGGTAACGCCAGTCGCGACGATTAGTGGCATGCAGCTCGGGTTAGGTTTGTCCTTGGCGAAGAAAGGGTTCGTGCTCGCCGCTTATAAATCGAGTTCGATGGGGAGTTTAAGACCGTGGTTCGTTAGAGATGGTTTATTTTTATCGATTTTGAGCGGGTTGATTGTGTTATGGACATCCGCACCGAAACCGGAGACTACTTCTTCGTCGATATCGAAAGGTAAAAGGGGGCTTCCGAGAGTACCGGCGGCGTTGATTTTGGTCATTTTAGGCTTCATGTTAGCTCTAAGCGTTCCAGGTACGACGAAAACTTTAGAGTTTGGGCCTTCGCATCCAAAGTTATTAAATTTGACTTGGAAAGAGGCAAAGACGGGAATCATTCGCGCTGGGATTCCGCAGCTACCGTTGACGACTTTGAACTCGGTCATATCCGTTTGCGCGGTTTCGAAAGAGTTGTTCCCGAATCGTCCGGCTATGCCAAAAGATGTTGCAATATCTGTTGGTATAATGAATTTAATTTCGTGCTGGTTTGGCGCAATGCCGAGTTGCCACGGTGCTGGCGGTTTAGCTGCACATTATCATTTTGGCGCTCGAACTGGAGGCGCCGTATGCTTCCTCGGCGCTGTGAAGATCCTTTTGGGCCTTTTATTTGGCAGTAGTTTATTTCAACTGCTCACTAATTTTCCGCAAAGCGTACTTGGCGTCATGCTTTTTGCGGCGAGCTGCGAGTTAATGGCGACTGGCTTGCGAGGGTCACCGAAGCAAGCCACGGCGGCGAGCGAAAAGTTTGTTGTTTTAGTCACCGCGAGCATAACAGTTGCGGCAAAATCGACGTGGGTAGGCTTCGTGTTCGGTTTAGGCACGCACTTTTTGTTAGCGTTGAGATCAAAGATAGAAGACTGGGCAAACGATAGAAATTTGTGTGTTAACACAGAAGAAGTCCAAGTGTAATAAATATGTTGTTGTATATATACTGTATGTAAAGATAGATAGATACGTGTAATGATAATGATGATGATGATGATGTATAAAAACTCACGATCGCTTGATCTCAAGTTCTTCCTCTGTTTGCAAAGTTCTTTTTTTTTGGTTTCGCTAATAAATTAATTGATTATTTTTTTCTAGTACACGTGTTTAGTTGTTTCCATCTTCGTTGTGATTGTTGTTGTTTGTTTCATCTTTCTTTGGTGGGGCGGGTGCATCGGCCCACGCCGCACGTTGTGTCCCTCCGTATTTCACACCACCACTTGGACGAGCACCCATTGAAGACATGGAACCCATCGGTCGACTGCCGCCGCCGCCGACCCAGCCGCCTGGACGTGAACTTGGACCGCCGCCACCCATAGCAGTCGAACCACCTCTAAAATAACCACCTCCACTTCCACTCCCACTGGAATAGGAACCTTGGTGTGGAGCCGAACGATTAAACCCACCGGATGGAACACCACCAGTGGGCAGAGGAGGAAGATTTGGTCTCGCTCCTTGATTCATTGGAGGTCCTCCTCCGCGTACGCTCGTTTGTTGCAGCCCTCGTTGTTGTTTGATTGGTTGCGGTCTTGCCACGTTAAGCGTGGAGCCCGATTCATTTCTTTGACGTTTACGCACTTCTTCTATTTTTGCCTCTTCTCTTCTCTTTTTCGTTTGAAACTCGTGCGACGGTTCGTATTGCGGTAATTTTGCCGGGTCGCACGGTAACGGTTTGTCCCACATATAATCCGAATCCATAGCTTTTTCTGCAGTCAAACGATTTTTCGGATCTAACGTAAGCAGTTGTTCAATAAGTTTCAAAGCGTTCGGTGAAGCGTGACGAAAAAATTCTCTCAATCTTCTTGGATGTTGCTTATACTCGGCGACTTTCGCGCCAGGAAGGTCTTTACAATCTGGCCAATTCTCAGGCGTCGGCGTTCCGCATAGCTCAAAAATCAACTTCAACTGGTCCATCTCCGACTTTCCTGGCATAATCGGTCTCCCATGAATTAACTCTGCTAGAATACACCCAGCGGACCACATATCAACCGCCGGTGAATACTTCCTCGCTCCCAATAATAACTCTGGCGGCCTATACCACAACGTAATAACTCTATTCGTCAACGGATGCGCGCCTTCCGCTGTATAACTCCTCGCCAACCCAAAATCCGCCAACTTCAATATTCCTTTATTATTAATCAATAAATTTGACCCTTTAATATCGCGATGTAATATATTATTCGTATGGCAATAATGCAACCCTTGAAATAACTGCTTCATGTAACATTTAATTTGTTCTTCGCTAAACTTCATTCCCGGCCTATCCGCTAACCCGGCAAGATCGTGGTCCATATATTCAAACACTAAGTATATAGACCCTTTCATATCGTTCGCTTTCTGTGCCTTCGATGTCACAATCTCCTTCAAATTCACTACGTTTTTATGTTTCAGCTTCTGTAAGATCTTGATCTCTCTGATCGCGGTGATCGGAAAGCCTTCTTTTTCGTTGTCCATTCGGACCTTTTTTAAGGCGACTATTTCGTTCGTCTTCCGTTCTTTCGCCATGAATACCATGCCATACGTGCCCTCACCGACCTATTCAATCATCAAATTTGTTCGTTAGTATTATTATTATTATTATTATCGCGATCGTACGTATTTTATATCTCCACGTCAATCTCTATCCGTCCGTCTTATTTCGCACTTTACACATCACTGCTCGAATCAAACACTCTGTACTTACAGCGAAGATATGCGCACACAAACACAACAACAACAACAACAACAAAACGAGAAGAAACAAAATAAAAACGAGCAGAACTGCAAAAAGAACTGACCTGTTCGAGCTTCTCGTACGCCTCGACGCTCCTCGTCCTGGATCGATTGACCTCTTGGCGATCTTTATTTGCCTGCATGAACTCTCGTTTCATTTCGCGGGCGAGGTTTCTGACGACGTCCATGTCTTCCTCGGTTTGCTCGGGGATCCGATCCGTCGCATTGGTCGCGCGATGCAGAGCTTTCAGTCGCTCTTGCTGTCGAGGAATCAAAGTTTCGGGATCAGCGTTGGTCGC
>Ga0209830_10002770_pt1 | contig 13815 bp, 15 predicted proteins | sample ArcticOcean_MG_C_12_FD_187439 | JGI IMG/M metagenome (GOLD analysis project Ga0209830, IMG submission 187439) | Marine microbial communities from western Arctic Ocean - ArcticOcean_MG_CB8_130 (SPAdes) (version 2) | ecosystem: Environmental > Aquatic > Marine > Oceanic | place: Arctic Ocean...
GCCTTACGGAACACAAAAAGGCAGAGACGGCGATCCTTATGAGTTTATATTCCAAGAATTGGATAGCATGGGATTAATTAAAGAAGAGCTTGGTGAAGCAAAAAGCAGTGACGATTTACAGCAGGCAGTCAATGCAGCTATTGCAATGTTTAAGCGTAGTGGCAAAGGCGGCGATATTATCCCAAGTGAAAACTTTGATGGGTTTAATGATAACGAAGCAATGGCTGGAATTAGGTATTGGGGTAACTGGGAAAATCCACAAGATGCATACGATGAAGAAGATTACGATCAGCAAGACCCTACAGACGAAACTTATGAAAACGCTACAAAACTTATAGCTGAGATTAGTAAACAGTTTCCAAACATTGAGTTTGAATTAATGATTGAAGAAAAGAACACTATGCTTGTTTCCGCAAGACACAAAGTTAAAGAAAGCACAGAAATTTCAGAGTCTATTAACGATATAATATATCTATCAGGAATTAAATAATGGCACACCTACCTACAGGCACACAAGCAAGAGAACAAGCACAAGGCAATAATGTAATTGCTCAACAGGTCGCTATTATGGAAATTGCAGTTATAGATGCTATTACAGCAAGTGCATTTACAGCTAGTATTACTGATACTTCAACAGTTTCTATTCAGGGCTCTACTATTACTGGTAGCCCAATGACAGATAACGATGCACTAGGACAGGACTACTACAAAGCCTGGCAGGGGACAACTGAAAATGCAGTATACACTGAGCAAATGAATGAAGTTATTGCTCACTTTACAGGCAAGGGATATACTGTGGCACGAAAGAGCACAAGCGGCTCATATTTTTATTTTTATATTACCTGGTAATTGTTGACATTCCTGTATATTATGCTAAAATATATACATGATAACAGAACAATACAAGTACACTGCTCTATCCCGTAGAGAGATAGACGGTAAACGGTTGTACTCTACGCCAGACGGCCTAGCAGTACCAAGTGTAACAACAATCCTAGACAAGACAAAACCAGAGGAAGCCAAAGCCGCATTACGTAATTGGCGTAAGCGTGTTGGTGACCAAAAGGCTAACGCTATATCTACAGAAGCGGCAGGCCGCGGCACTCGTATGCACAAGTGGTTAGAAGACTATTGTTTAACAGACGAGCTAGGTAAGCCAGGAAGTAATCCTTACAGCCAACAGAGTCATACAATGGCAGGTGTTATTGTTAAGCAAGGGTTAGATAAAATGGACGAATGTTGGGGTGTAGAGGTTCCCATGTATTTTCCACAAGTGTATGCCGGAACAACAGATTGTGTGGGTTTATACAACGGAAAGCCCGCTATTATTGACTTTAAACAAACAAATAAGCCTAAAAAAACTGAATGGGTACAAGATTACTTCTGTCAGTTATGTGCATACGCAGAAGCACACAATGAAGTATACGGAACAGACATCCAACAGGGTGTTATCCTAATGTGTAGCAAGGACTATCTCTTCCAAACTTGGGTTATCGAAGGTGAAGAATACCAAAAGAATAAACGCATATGGTGGGATCGAGTAGGACAATACTATGGTGCTTAAACTAATAAATACAGTATAATTAGGAGATAAGCACAGTGGCCGTCGTACAAATTTCAAGAATATCACACCGTAGTGGTGTTTCAGACAATCTACCACAACTTGCAAGAGGCGAAATTGGCCTTGCAGTTGACACCAGACAGGTGTACATCGGCAATGGTGGCAGTGATGCTCCTCAAACAGAAAATCTAGAAGTTCTTACTAATAGAAGTGATGTTATTACACTTGCTGATACGTACACCTACAGTGATGCACAAATTGGGTTTAATGCACAAACAGGCGCTAGTAGCATAACTCCTGTTGTTCGAAGTTTACAGAACAAGTTAGATGATGTAGCAAGTGTAAGAGATTTTGGCGCATTAGGTGATGGCACAACAGATGATACCTTAGCCATTAACCGTGCGTTATACGAATTATTTTCTAGAGAAACAGAACAAAGAATAAGACGTTCGTTGTTTTTCCCTGCTGGCAACTACGTAGTTAGTGACACTATTAAAATTCCAACTTATGCTAAATTAGTTGGTGAAGGGCCAGACAGCACCACGATTAATTCTAGTGATACTACAGGGCCAGTGGCACAGACTGCGGATAGCCTACAACAGGTAGATGCAAGTGTAGGGTCTAGCTCTGCAACAAGACCTAGTTTTATTACAGTTGAAGGTATAAGTTTTGTTAGTAGTAGTGATATTAATACACTAGTAGTTAATCAAGCTAAAGCATGCACGTTTACAAATTGTGTGTTTTCTGGACCAAAAACTGCACCCCCGAACTCTGTAGGTAATGCTAAAGCAAATGTGTTACTATCAAGTACTGCAAGTTACGAGACAGAGTTTGTTACTTTTAGAGGTTGCACTGTAAATGGACAGAGTTTTAATGTAATTGCTGACCATGACATGAAGAGCGTACTATTTGATAGTTGTAATTTTCTCATAGCGTACAACGGTTTTAAAATTGGAGAAGGTATTTCAGGATCAGCACCCAGTGTTTCTGGACCAACAAGCATGAAAGTTACTGGTAGTTTGTTTGATAATCATTATAAAAGTGCTATACATCTTCATTCTCCTACAAAAGACTTTATCAGTGCTTACAATCATTTTAGAGATTGCGGCAACCATGGTCTTGGTGCCGGCAATGCGTCAGCTGATGTAGTATTATTTGCAGGAACCCAGTGCTACAGCATCGGTGATACTTTTGATAGAGCCGCTGGAGATGTAACAGCAACAACTAGAAGAATTGATCACGGTAGCAACAACATCGTTACAGAAGAACAACAGCTAGCAATTGGTAGTCATATTAGACGAGCCCAAGCAACCGTTAACCTTGTTAACGCTGGAACTAGTTCCACTGGTATTACGTTTGCTGATAACGGTGATTTTTATGCTATTGAAATTGATTACTATATTAGTCGTAATTCTAAACATCGTCAGGGAACATTAACAATTACGCACAATGCAACTGCACAAGCAATTGATGATAGTTTCTCAGAGAACGTGGGTGATGTAGGACTTACTTTCGCGTTGTCAAATACTAGTAATGTTACTACACTTAACTACACTACTGATAACCAAACAACTGGCACACTACACCTTACAACAAGAATTATCCGTTAAAAGAGAGTATATGTGGAACTTAGATACGCAGACTAGGCTTAGTTCCTGGTACGATTTTCGTCAGAAGATCGCTAACTTACCTATTGAACAAGCAGTACAGAAGACAAATGAACTATGGATGACTGCTCCAATAAGCAATCCATATTATACAGCAGACCATTCAGATGAATGGCCAGATCCATGGCAATTAGTTGTGGATAACACCTATGATGATATTGCAAAAACACTTGGGATGTTGTATACTATAACACTAAGCCATAAAGAGATAAATGGTGAAATAAGGTGTTATCGTGATCGTAAACGATCCGAAGACATTAACTTAGCATGGTTAGAGCATGGGAAATATGTGCTTAATTACGATCTTGAAGTTAGAGTAAATACAGAACTAGAGCACATCAATCAAGCCAGCATAATTAATATATGCACCAAAGAGGAATTATTCAATGAGTCAAATTCAAGTAATCAAGAGGGACGGCAATAAAGAGCCCTTAGATTTAGATAAACTACATACTGTAGTAAATTATGCCTGTCAAGACATAACAGGAGTTAGTGCTAGTGAAGTAGAAATTAGAAGCCATTTACAGTTCTACGATGGCATTAAAAGCGTAGATATCCAAGAAACAATAATTAAATCAACAGCAGATTTAATTTCAGAAGAAACTCCTGGGTATCAGTACGTTGCTGGAAGATTAATTAATTATCATGTGCGCAAACAAGTATATAATGCATTTACTCCTTGGCCGTTATATAAACTTGTTGCACGTAATGTCGACATTGGTATGTATGACCCTGCATTATTAACAGATTGGTCCGAAGAAGAATGGAACCAACTTGACGGTTATATTAAACATGAACGTGACGAAACATTAACCTATGCAGGCATGGAGCAATTCCGTGGAAAGTATTTGGTTCAGAATCGTGTCACGAAAGAGATATATGAAACTCCACAGATGGCATATATGTGTATTGCAGCTACGTTGTTTGGCAACTATCCTAAAGAAACAAGATTAAAATGGGTTAAAGATTACTACGATGCTATTAGCACTTATGTAATCAGTCTACCTACTCCTGTTATGGCTGGAGTAAGAACACCACAGAGACAGTTTAGTTCTTGTGTTCTCATTGAGACAGACGATAGCCTAGACAGCATCAATGCAACTACGAGCAGTATTGTTAAGTATGTTAGTCAGAAAGCTGGAATTGGCATAGGCGCAGGTAATATTCGAGCACTGGGTTCTCCTATCCGCAATGGTGATGCTTACCATACAGGGGTCATTCCTTTCTTTAAGATGTTCCAAGCGGCTACACGTAGTTGCAGTCAAGGCGGCGTTCGCAATGGAGCGGCAACACTTTACTACCCAGTTTGGCACTACGAAGTAGAAGATTTACTTGTATTAAAGAATAACAAAGGCACAGAAGACAACAGAGTTCGTCACATGGACTATGGAGTGCAGTTTAATAAACTGATGTACGAGCGTCTATTGACAAATGGTGACATTACATTGTTTAGTCCTAGCGATGTTCCTGGTCTTTACGAAGCATTTTTTGCTGATCAAGATAAGTTTAAAGAAATATACGAACGTGCAGAGCGTAACACACGACTACGTAAAAAGACAATTAAAGCTAGTACTTTGTTTAGTGCATTTATGGAAGAACGTAAAAACACTGGTCGCATCTACTTAATGAATGTTGACCATGCAAACGATCACAGTTCTTTCAAAGCAGACGTTGCTCCAGTTAAGCAAAGTAACCTATGTTGTGAAATTACTCTTCCAACAAAGCCACTCAAATCTTTTGAAGACCCAGAAGGCGAGATTGCACTATGTACTCTAAGTGCAATTAACTGGGGACTAATACGTAACCCTAGCGAATTTGAAAAACCATGTGCATTAGCAGTACGTGGATTAGATGCTTTGTTAAGTTATCAAAATTATCCTGTTGAGGCGGCTCGTAACAGTACAATGAAAAGACGTCCACTGGGCATTGGCATTATTAACCTTGCATATTTTCTTGCTAGGAACGACACAACATATAGTGAACCAAACTTAGAACTTGTAGATCAATATGCAGAAGCATGGAGTTATTATTTAATCAAAGCTAGTGCTGATTTAGCAGTAGAACAGGGTGCTTGCCCAGGAACACCTGAGACAAAATACGGTGATGGTATTACCCCTAACCAAACATATAAATCAGATGTTGACGAACTGGTGCCGCATCAGGAACGCATGGACTGGGCAGCACTACGTAAACAGTTAAAGGAAACAGGCATCCGCAATAGCACGTTGATGGCACTTATGCCAGCAGAAACAAGTGCGCAAATCAGTAACTCAACTAATGGCATTGAGCCACCTCGTAGTTTTGTTAGTGTGAAGCAAAGCAAAGACGGAGTATTAAAGCAAGTTGTTCCAGGGTTCCCTTACTACAAGAATAAGTATGAGTTACTATGGGACCAAAAGTCTCCCGAGGGCTACATTAAGATCATGGCAGTCCTACAAAAATACATTGATCAAGGTATTAGTGTAAATACAAGTTATAACCCACAGTTCTTTGATGACGAGAAGATACCAATGAGCACCATGCTTAAAGATCTAATTACTTGTTACAAGTACGGAATGAAACAGTTATACTACTTTAACACCTACGACGGTGCTGGCGACGATATAAATGAAAAACAAATTATTAATCTGACAATTCCAGATTCATATGATATGCAAGAAGAAGATTGTGATAGTTGCACAATCTAATAGGTAAAAATTAAATGGCAGTTCTAGACACAAGTAAACACGATCACACTACACGCAAAGCATTCTTTGACGGCGATGTTGGCATGCAACGATACGACACAGTAAAGTATCGTCAGTTTGACAAATTGACTGACAAACAACTAGGATTCTTTTGGCGTCCTGAAGAAGTAGATATTCTTAAGGACAGTAAGGACTTTAAGGAACTATTGGATCATGAAAAGCATATCTTTACTAGTAATTTAAAACGTCAGATTCTGCTTGACAGCGTACAAGGACGTTCGCCTAATCTTGCCTTCTTGCCCTGTGTTAGCCTGCCAGAACTAGAGACTTGGATTGAAACTTGGGCGTTTAGTGAGACTATTCATAGTCGTAGCTATACACATATTATACGTAATGTGTATGCAGACCCAAGTAAAGTATTTGATAATATGATGGACGTCAAAGAGATTGTTGATTGTGCAGACGATATTACCAAACACTATGATGATCTTGTGCGCATGGTAGGTTGGTATACACTACTAGGCGAAGGAAAACATCTTGTAGTCAGTGGTAAAGAACATGACGTTTCTAAAGTAAACGGAAACTTCAGCAATGTTGCTACTACTATTGATGTTGACTTATATGCACTAAAAAAGAAACTATGGCTAACACTAAACAGTGTTAACATTCTTGAAGGCGTTCGTTTCTACGTTAGTTTTGCATGTAGTTGGGCATTTGCTGAACTAAAAAAGATGGAAGGCAATGCTAAGATTATTAAGTTTATTGCCCGCGACGAGAACGTACACCTAGCAAGCACACAACAGTTACTTAAAATACTTGTTAAAGAAGACAAGGACTTTGAGAACATTGCTAAAGAAACTGAACAAGAATGTATTAATATGTTTGTTAGTGCAGTTGAGCAAGAGAAAACCTGGGCAGAGTATTTGTTCCAAGGCGGATCAATGATTGGCCTAAACGCTCAGTTGCTTGGCAACTACATTGAATGGATTGCCAACAAACGCATGATTGCTATTGGATTAAGTAGTCCATTTAAAACTCCAGCAGCAAGTCCGTTGCCCTGGACACAGAAATGGATCAGTGGAGGTGACGTGCAAGTAGCACCACAAGAAACAGAGATAAGTTCATATATTATTGGCGGAACAAAACAAGATGTTGACTCAGACACCTTTGGAGGACTCAGCCTCTAACGACATAGGAGACTGGGTACTAAATTTTCTAAGTAAACCTAACGAAGCTTTTGCAGGACTACCGCCGTGTCCGTATGCAAGGCGCGCCTGGCTTACTGGAAAAGTTACAGTTAAACAAATTCTTTCACGGGAACTATTACTCGCTATTACTGCTACCAAGAACAACTTTCCCAGTGACAAAGATGTAGTAATGTTTTGTGTAGATCCTAAATCTATTGCTCCAGAAGAGTTAGCAGACTTATGTGTTAGTAATGATGAATTTGTATTGCTAGATGACCATCCTGCGTCAGTTGAAGAAATTCAAGGGGTAGTACTTAACCAGGGTAAATATGCTATAGTATTCATACAAAGGCGTAGTGAACTTACTATTGCCAGAACAGAGCTTGAACACACCAACTATTATAAGAATTTTCCCACTAGTTACAAGAAAGCTATACAAGATAGATAATATGTACGAATGTTATGCAAGAATTGATCTAAGCAAAACTTATTATCCTGCAGATATAATAGACTTGCGGTTGTTGGATAATCCAGATACAGACGAGATAATAAGTCTTTATAAAACATATTGTGACTACAAGAAGTTTATAAGCGTTATGCCTATGTTTGCAGAACGGTTTGTTGAGCCCAGCAAAGATGTGCTAGGATACTACGACGGCGGCGACCTAGTTGCATTTAGTTTAATGCATAGGTTTAATGATAAGCATGTAGAAGCAATACAGTTTGCATGGAATTATCATAAACCCAAGATGCGTTTAGGAATAGAAAGCCTTAAAGCTGAGTGCGCCCATTATAAGGCTCGCGGATTTGACTACATCTATCTTGGTGAAGCACAGGATTATAAAAAGAAAATAGACGGATTTGAAATATTAGGACCACTTGAATGAACGTATACACAATCTACGCAGATTTAAAAGAAGGAACTGTTCCGCAGAAGTTTTTAGATAGCATCAATGCTTTCTTTAAGACGCTGGATACACTTGAAGCCCATAGAGTTACACGTATGAAATTAGGGTTTAGAAGTAAGAACATTGGCGAGTGGCGTATTGACATGGAGTTTAAAACCATGCAAGCACTGGACGATGCTATGGAACTTGTATTACATAATCGGGAAACTGTTGACAGTCATATTAACTTTACGCAATACGTTGATGCTAGTAGCCTAGATCATTTCTTATACAGGGACTTTCCAGATGAAGTATAACATATGGAATAAATGGGATCCACTTAAAGTATGTATGCTAGGTAACAACTGGGGGTCAGAGTTTTTTGAAAATATCGCGGATGATTCTATCCGCAGCCCGATGCAACGAATTGCCAATGAGACACTTGAAGAACTTTCTTACTTTGAAGAAGTTTTAAAAGACTTTGGATGTGAAGTAATACGAACAAAGGTAGATAATAAAGACAGGATTGAAAATTACTCAGATCAATACTTTCCTGTACCAAGGAACGCTCTGCAACCCAGGGATAATCAACTTGTTTGTGGTAACAAACTTTACTCTAATAATTATGACAACCCAGGCATAATGTCTGCATTGACCGAGTATAGTAATGATTATGAAGGACTTTTTATATTTGACATACATACATCTAAATTAGATAGAAAAAGATGGAATGCAGTAGCCGGTGCAGACTGGCCGTCTTTTGACTATTTTTTAGAGAACAGACACAACGTTTCTAATTTTGAAGATACTATCTGGGAAGAAATATTAACATTTGGTAACAGTTTTGAAGACTGGAATGTGGTTAGACACCTTCCCACCAGTGCTAACAGTTTTTTAATAGGCAATGACGTTTATATGTCTCACGCAGTTGACTTGCCTATGTCTCGGTTGCAGGAGATCTTCCCTGACACTAGGATTAATATGCTAGCTCACGGGCATACGCACACAGACGGCTGTTTCCATCCAATTAAACCTGGCGCTATACTTAGTTTACATGATTTCCAAAACTATGAAAATACTTTTCCTGGATGGGATGTGTGTTACTTAGAAGGTGAAAGTTGGACGAAGGTTCGGAAATTTCATCATACCAAGAAGCAGAACTTTGGTAACTGGTGGGTTCCTGGTGAAGAAGATAACGATAAGTTTTCAAAATTTGTTAACGATTGGTTAGACAACTGGGTTGGTTATGTAGAAGAAAGTGTGTTTGACGTTAATGTTCTTGTACTCGACGAGCATCACGTTTGTGTCAACAGCTTACAAAATGAACAGTTAAATGCATTTCTAAAAAAACATAAAATGGAAGCGATACATATCCCCTGGAAACATAGATATTTTTGGGATGGCGGACTGCATTGTATTACTCTTGACCTAGTAAGAGAAGGACAAAAACAAGACTATTTTCCAAATAGGAAAGAACCGATAATGGAAGCACATCTTTCAGATTAAATGTATGTCAGGATCAACAACGTCAACTTGACGGATTTGAAGTACTAGGTCCGAGATTAATAAGACTTTTTTAAAGGAATAATGCAATGAGTAAACTAACAGTATATACAAAAGATTGGTGCCCATATTGTGTGCAGGTTAAGAATCAATTAGCTGACATGCATATTGAGTTTGAAGAAATAAACATTGAAGATAATGCAGAACAAAAGGCTTGGATTATCGAGCAAGGACATAAAACAATGCCTCAAATTTATCTTGAAGGCAACTTGTTTGTAAAAGGTGGAGCAGATGGTCTTGCTAGATTATCCCTATATGAAATTAAAGAACGACTAAATGGTTACGATCTAGGGGATTTAAGCCTTTAAACACGCATTGCTTGCTGGATAAATATGTACATGAAACAAATAGTAAGAAAAGGCGATGCAAATAGCGCCGGCGGCGTAGTTATCCAAGGGCATCGTAATATAACAGTTAATGGCAAGCTATTGGCAAGGAAAGGGTCAGTAGTTACTCCGCACCCGCCCTGCCCCGAACCCTTTATCCATTGTATAGCAATAGCGGCAAGTCCAGGAAGCATCAAGGTTATAGCTAATGGCATACCAGCATTAAGAGTTGGTGATACTGATAGTTGTGGACATGCAAGAGCAACCGGAAGTATGAACGTAGTATGTGGATAAAATAGATGGCATGTGTAGTAGCAGGAATTAGAAGCGGCGGCTTTGGTCTTAGCGCCTTTGGTGGATTAGCCGGAGGCTTTGGCGGCTTGACAAATTTTGGCGGTTCGTTTTCTTCAGTAATAGCCGGAGTCCCCGGTGCATCTACGTTCGCTAGTACATTAGGCGCTGTAGCAGGTGCTACAGGACCGTTTGCATCAATAGCAGAACAAGTTGCTGGCAGTGCGAATCCTTTGTTGCAGTTAACATCACAAGTTGATAGTTTCTCTAGTATTGGTAGTGCTTTTGATTTAGGATCAGGATCTATAACTGGTCTGTTAGGCACTGGATTTGAAAGCATTGGCGGTCAGAGTTTTGCAGATGGTCTTGCAAATCATGCTGGAGAATTATTTGGATCTAGTTCCCTGCAAGCAATACAAAGTATGGCAGGTGCAGAAGCCTTTTCAGCAATGTCTATGGACATTGCTGGGCCAGTAGCTAACGCATTAACAGGTCAATTCGGAGCTGCGGCCAGTAGTATTACTAAAGCGTTGCCTATAGATGGAAACTTTGGTAACTTCCTAGGAAGTGCTATTCCTGATATGAACGCTATGGTTACTAACGGGCTAACAAACTTTATGCCTAATAACCAGATTGCAAATTTTGCTGGAGATATGGAAAACTTAGGCTCAGCATTTGATATGGGAGACATGGCTAACTTTGGAAACCCTGGGCAGGTTGTAGGCAATCTAATAAATCAAGGAGCCGGAGGCATTACTGGGATAGATGCAGCATTAAGCCAAGTAGGATTTGATTCAGATGCAGTAGCAAATCTTGGTAGCAGCCAATACAACGATATATTAAATGATGCTATGTCTAGAATTACCAATCCTGAGATGATTGTTAATGCTCAAGCAATGCTGGGTACCAATATTCCTAATATGACTAGTATGGCAGACTTTACAAACTTGTCTAAGATTATGCCAGCCAGCTTTGCAAGTATGGTGCCAGACACAATAGAGCAATTTAGAGACGAGATACGAGCTGTTGATATAGGAAGTATTTCCCGTCCTAAAGATTTTGGTGGGTTAATATCCAATCTACAAGCAGTTGATCTTAATATAATTAAGGACTATACAGATGTTATTGATCCTGAGGCAGCGGCTGAGATAGCATCAAGTTTTCTAGGTGGCACCGGTATGAATAACTCTGTATCAGTTACTGATATTATGGGTAGTGTAGGCGGTGTTGGAATAAAAGTACCAGCTACTGCCTATGCAAAAGCAATGAATGAAATGAGTGAGTTAGGTGCGTTTACTGAATTTAATACAATAAATGCGCAGTTACAGGCAGGTATTGCCGGTAGTTATACCAGTGGATCCAAAGTATACGATACTGACGTCATTACTGACCCTGCTGGGATTACTCATGAAACCTTAGACTCGTTTGTTGCCGCTAAAAAAGGACAACTAGAGGCAGCAGTCCAGACTATCGCAAGTGGTGCAAGTGGTACTAGTGCAGAACCATGGAGTGGAGCATTTGGAACAGCAAAATCATCCTACACTGCCATGCAAAATAAAATTCTGTCCGAAGATCTGCATGCGGCAAAAACAGATTTACACCTAGCGTTTAGAAACACTTCAAAAGATAATGCATACACATTTATATCAGGACTAACAGATAAGGTTTCAGATACTGCTACTTTATCCCTTATTCAGGGAATGAATGAAGGTGAAGCTGATACCAAATGGAAAGAATATATGAAAGGTGCTATAGCAGAAGCACAGAACATAAATCAAATGGATGTATATGGAATTCTAAATCGTTCTGCTAAAATTGAAGAGTTATAAGAAAACAACATGAATATAGGTTAACAACCCCCCAGAGAAGGATACCACATGGCGAAGAACGTACCATTCCCAATTAAGACCGCTACATCATGCTTATTAAAATGGAACTGGACCACCATCAGCATATCGCAAGGCGTTACACGTAGTTGTCACCGTAATTGGGCGGAGCCAATTGCACTAGAAGATTTTAACAATTTTCACAATACTGAATACAAGCAGGAGCATCGTAGGGCAATGCTTGCTGGCAAATGGCCCGAAAGCCCGAACCACCTTGGCTGTGGGTATTGTAAAAAGATCGAAGACGCAGGCGGCCGTTCTGATCGTCAATACATGACAGAAACACAGCATGACCAAACACCGGATGAATTAATAGATGATCCAACAGCAACAAGTGTAACTCCGGCGATACTTGAAGTATTTCTAGATAACATGTGTAATCTTGCATGTACGTATTGTTCCAGATCTTACAGTACCCGGATTGGAAATGAGCTAGATAAATTTAATACTCCAGATAACAACTTAGACTATTTCTTTAACTACAAGAAAAACATATTATCTAGAGAAGATGCAGCCAAATATCTTGATGCATTAATTGCATGGATTAAAACTAACGGTAAAGGTTTGCGAAGATTCCATGTACTAGGTGGCGAGCCGTTAATCCAACCAGCACTAGATAAATTATTAGACGCTTGGGAAGAAGCACCGAACCCAAATCTAGTGATCAATATCGTAAGCAATTTTAGTATTCCAAATAAACAGTTCGATAAGCAAATAAACAAGCTAGTTCATCTAGTAGACACTGGATGTATAGATCGAATTGATATAACCGCAAGTATTGATTGCTGGGGACCTGAGCAAGAATATGTTAGAAGTGGATTTAATATGGAGTTAGTAGAACAAAATATATTGTATGTATTAAATAAACCTGGTATCAGATTGAACATAAATGCTACCCATACATTAATGAGCATTGGAGCATACGCTAGACTGTTAGAGAAGAAAGTCGAGTGGGAAGAGTTGACAGGTAAAGAAATTAATTTATATGGTATGATTGTTGGATCAAAGCATGTTAAGCCGCATGCCTTAGGATACGATTTTCTTAAAGATGATATCGAACAAATTCTTTCTATTCATCCACGCGGCACTTGGGATAGTGACGAAGCGTTCAAGAACATTTCTGGTATATTTAAATCATTAGAAGATGCAAAGCCAGACATAGAACACATTGAGAATTTCTTAACAGTATATAACGAGATTGATCGCAGAAGAAATACAAATTGGAAAGAAGTATTCCCGGATATAGCAACTGAAATTAAAAAACATTTTCCAAATTTAGATGCTAAATCTTCCCATTCCAGGGTGACAAAAACTCTTTAATGTAGATCAACTGAATTCATGAGGATTTTGCGATGCGCCGCCCAAAGGATCAAACAAAAATAGATTGGATTCAAACCGATGGCACGCCTGTGTCTTGCGCTGAAAAAATTGCATGCCTCAATGACAACCTGAGTCTTCTGCGCCAAGAATGCCAAGACGTTTTAGAAGATGCCCTTTTAATGGGCTGCGACGAAAATCAATTGCGCGGCGTTTTACATGATATGGTCTCAAAAACGACCAACCCGCTAAAAAAGTAGGGTCTAGACTCTCTAATTCTTACATTCAGAAATTACAACCTAATATAGGTTGACAAAACCCCTTTAATGTAGTTAAATAGTACTTGTAATGTTGAAGCATATTCAACGATAGTAAGACCCCGGGGCAGTACCGGGCATCTCCACCATAAGCACATTCTACAGGGTGTGTTTATGATGGGGATG
>Ga0209830_10002771_pt1 | contig 13812 bp, 11 predicted proteins | sample ArcticOcean_MG_C_12_FD_187439 | JGI IMG/M metagenome (GOLD analysis project Ga0209830, IMG submission 187439) | Marine microbial communities from western Arctic Ocean - ArcticOcean_MG_CB8_130 (SPAdes) (version 2) | ecosystem: Environmental > Aquatic > Marine > Oceanic | place: Arctic Ocean...
TCGCATGCCGGGTCGGGTGAGGGTCGCGGTTTGCTGATCCGAGTCGAGGACGAGAGATTGGTATCCGCCGGTAGCGCGCGCTTTTTCGAGCAGTGGGGGAGCGGGGAGGCGTTGCGTCATCCGGGCCTGGCGCCAGAGCTGGGTGGAAGCTCCGAGAGTGGGGTCGTAGGATCCTTCGGTGATTTTTGCGATTTGCAGCGCCTTTTGGAGGAGATCGAAAAGAGTGTCGCTGATGAAAATCGGGGTGTTGATCGGGGCGTCGCAAAGCTGATTAAGCTCGGAATCGGCTTCGTAGTCGGTCGCGATTTGGCTGATTTTTTCGGCTTTATCGAGGGCTGCACCGATCGTTTTTAGCGTTTTTGGTCGATCCGTGCTGTAGGTGACGACCCGGAAAAAGGTGCCCATGAGGGGCCGCTCGAGCTCAATTCTGGTCGGAATAGGCTCAGAAGGCGACTTTTCGCAGGCTGCAAGAAGAAGAATGAGGAGTCCTAGAATAAGGCGCACGCAGGGAAAATGCCACTGAAAGGCTAATCTCACCACCCTGAAAACATGTGACCTGGTTTTCTTGGAGGAGAAGAGCCAAGCCCAAGGGGGTAGCAGTTGTTATACTTGTATGGAAGGCGTGCCTTCCTTTGGAGATGACGCACCTGTATTTATCGTATGCACAAAACTTTCACTTTCTTGACGCGTCACGCCGAAAACGCTGCTAGTCATGAAGAGCTGGGTGCTGCTCTCTCTCCTCCTCTTCTTTTTGTTGGTATTTACTAGCTGTAAAGATTCCGATACGAGCAAAACCGAACCCAATAAATTCTCTGTGGAAAAACAACCTTTTGGCACCACTATCGACGGACAAAACGTTAAACTTTTTAAGCTCCGGAACGAATTTGGCATGGAGGCCAATATTTCCGAATATGGTGCGGTCTTAGTTTCCCTCTATGTGCCGGATAGGGATGGCAACGCGGGAGATGTCACGGTGGGTTTCGATGATACCGATTTTGATTCCTGGGAAGGGAACGCGTCCTACTTCGGAGCAACGGTGGGCCGCTATGGAAACCGCATCGGGGACGGCCGCTTCACTCTCGATGGGAAAGAGTATGAGCTCGCCAAAAATAACGAACCCGGTATTCCCTGTCATCTTCACGGTGGCGTGAAGGGATTCGACAAGGTTGTTTGGGAAGGTGAGTCCGTTAAAAAAGAGGGCGCGACTGGCATCAAGCTAACTTATCTTTCCAAGGACGGAGAGGAAGGCTACCCTGGAAATCTCAGTGTCGCCGTGACCTACTGGCTGACCGATTCCAACGAGTTGATCTGGGAGGCGGAGGCCACTACGGACCAAGCGACGCCCGTGAATCTCGTTCACCACAGCTACTGGAACCTCTCGGCTGATCATGAGACGACGATCTACGATCACGAGCTTCAGATTCTCGCGGACCACTTTCTTCCTACCGACAAGGGACTCATTCCCACTGGGGAAAAAGCGCCCGTGGCGGGAACTCCGATGGATTTCCGGGAGCTCACCGCAATTGGGGAAGGGGTTGAGGCGGACTTTGAGCCGCTGAAAATTGCTGGCGGTTACGACCATTGTTGGGTGCTTCGTGAAGGCGAAGGGATTCGCCCGGCAGCGAAAGTGACCGATCCTAAGACGGGACGGACGATGGAAATTCTGACCGACCAAGCGGGAGTTCAGTTTTACGGCGGTAATTTTATCGATGGAACCTCCAAAGGAAAGAACGGGACGGTGAATCCTCATCGAGGTGCCCTTTGTCTTGAGACTGAGTGCTTCCCGGATTCTCCCAACAAGCCGGACTTTCCGAACGGTATTCTTCGTCCCGGCGAAACTTACAAGCACACTCTCATCCACCGCTTTAGCTGGTAGGAAAAGGAGGTATACAATCAGACGATGACATGGCTTCCCCTTGGTGACGGTGCTTTACTTGCTCAAGTAGAAGGGGCGGCGCGGCTCGCGCGGAAATTGCGTGAAGAGGCGATTCCGGAGTGCTTGGATGTGGTGTCATCGTATCACCATCTGGCGGTCTATTTTTCGCCGGCTGACTATGATGTAGTCAGGGCGTGGCTTGCGGAAACCGGACCTTCAATAGAGGAAGGTGTTGCTAATTCGAGGACGCATCACGTCCTAGTGAAGTATGATCGTGAAATAATTCAGCCCTTGGCCGATGCGCTGGAACTTTCCGTGGATGAAGTGATATCGCTTCACCAGTCGGCCCGCTACACGGTGGCTGCGATGGGGTTTTCTCCGGGCTTTCCTTATCTCGAAGGGCTTCCTAAGGAGCTTTTCGTACCACGGCGGGATCTTCCGGTGCGAATCCCAGCAGGAACGGTGGCGATTGCGGGGGAGCAGGCAGGGATTTATCCGACCGATTCTTTTGGGGGATGGCACGCGCTCGGGACGACGCGCTTCTCCTTGTTTGATGCTGAGAGGTTTCCTTACTCGCCCTTGGAGCCGGGAGACGAAATCGTTTTTGAAGCGGAAGATAGTCCGCTTCGTGAAGCGAATTTTTCGGAGGATGATTCAATCCCTGCGGGTCACCCTGTTCTTGAAATCATTAGTTCCGCGACTGGCACGACGGTGCAGGATTTGGGGCGCCCGGGCTTTCGTCATCTCGGGGTGACATCGGGTGGCGCGGCTGATTGGGAGTCCGCCATGGTCGCGAATCTCTTGCTGGGGAATGAGGTCGGCGCGCCGCTGATTGAGTTTTGTTTGCAGGTTCCCGAGGTGACTTTTTTACGAGATGTCACAATGGCATTTGTGGGGATCGATCATCCAGGGGCGGGGTCTCCCCAGCGCTATCGGGCGGGAGAGACCCTGCAATTCAGGGGGCGACCGACTTCCTCCTATGGCTATCTCGCGATTGCGGGCGGGTTTGATGTTCCTGAAATTCTTGGAAGTGCGTCGACTGATGTGCGAGCTGATTTGGGAGGGCGGGTTCTTCGGGTCGGGGATTCTTTGGGGCAAGGGAAGGCCGTTTCTCAACCCATTCTCGGCCCGGGGCAGCGGGTGCTTTGGCCGGGTCAGCCGACGAAGGAGCGTTTGCTCACGCTACGCGTTTTATTGGGATTGCAGGAAGAGTGGTTCGATGAGGATTCGCGCGAGAGTCTCACGGCGGGAAGTTTTCTAAAGTCGGCGCAATTTGATCGGACGGGGGCTCGTTTGGAAGGACCTTCACTTATGTTAGAGGAAGCGCGGGAGTTAACTTCGCAACCGGTGGTGCCCGGGACGATTCAGGTTCCTCCGAGTGGCGAGCCCATCGTTCTTACAGCCGAGTGCCAAACGATAGGCGGCTATCCTGTCATTGCCCATATTATCAGTGCCGATCTTCCTGCATTTACCCGGGCGCTTCCTGGAACGCAGATTCGTTTTCAAAAAGTGACTTTGAAAGAAGCTCTCGAAGCGGATCGCTTGAGGAAACGAGAATTGGCTTTTCTCAAAACCGGACTTCAACTTCTTTTGCCATGATGATTGACCTCAATGTCGACCTTGGAGAAGGCGGAGCGCATGATGCGGAGCTGATCGCTCTTGCTAGCTCAGTGAACATCGCCTGCGGGGGACATGCGGGGGATGTCGAGTCGATGCGGCGGGCGGTTGAGCGGGCGCGGGCGCTTGGGGCTGCGATTGGGGCGCATCCTTCTTATGAGGATCGGGAGGGATTTGGGCGGCGGCCTTTGGAGTTGCCAGCTGATGAGATTGCGGACTCGATTGCGTGGCAGGTGGAGGCGCTTGCTAGGATTTCGCCGCTTCATCACATGAAGCCTCATGGGGCACTTTACAATCGGGCCCAGGTCGATGAGGAGGTCGCCCGGGCGGTGGTGGAGGGGATTTCGAGAGTGCTTCCTGAGACGTTGATTTATACCTTACCGGGTGGGGCGTTGGCGCGGGTGGCCTTGGAAAAGGGGCACCGGGTTTGGGGTGAGGGCTTTATTGATCGGGGGTATGGCGAGGATGGGAAATTGATTCCGCGTGGGGAAGAGGGGGCGGTGATTGAAGATTTAGAACTCGCGGTGAAGCAGGCGGTCCGGCTTGCGGAGCGGGAGGAGATTGAGACGCTTTGTGTTCATGGGGATGGGGTGAAGGGGGTGGAGATTCTTACGAGGCTGAGGGCGATAGAGTTTCTTGGGTGATCTTTGTGAAAAGAAACTTCTAATTTGGGTGGTTTTTCGAGTGGTTAGATCGCCCTTTCAGGGCTTGTGATTTATAAGTGGCCTCGTGGAGGCTGGAGGCTTGGGGTGATTGGCAACGTGACCGGAGAACGCGGCCACGTTTTTAGGCGAGCAGTTGGGGGATGATTTGGCCGCCGAATTGAGAGAGCTGTTTGTGGCGGCCGGCGTGGTAGTAGGTGAGCTTGTTGTCATCCAGGCCGAGGAGGTGGAGGAGGGTGCAGTGGACGTCGCGGATGTGGTGGACGCAATCGACCGCTTCGTTTCCGATGTCATCGGTGGCGCCGATGGTGTGGCCGGCTTTGGTGCCGCCGCCGGCGAACCACATGGTCATGGCATTTGAGTTGTGGTCGCGGCCGTAGTTGGCTCCGCCATCGCGCTTGCCATTGTCTGGAGTACGGCCGAATTCGCCGCACCAGACGACGAGGGTGTCATTGAGCATGCCGCGTTGTTTGAGGTCTCGGAGGAGGGCGGCGATGGGTTTGTCGACGGAGCGGATGAGGGAGCCGTGGGCGCGCTCGATGTAGTCGTGGCTGTCCCAGTTTCCGGCGTAGGCTTGGACGAAGCGGACGCCTTTTTCGAGGAGGCGTCGGGCGAGGAGGCATTTCCGGCCGAAGGCATCGGTGTCTGGATTTCCGACGCCGTAGGAGTCGAGGGTGCTTTGTTTTTCGCTTTTGAGGTCGATGAGGTCGGGAACTTCCATCTGCATGCGGTAGGCGAGCTCGTAGGAGGCCATGCGGGCGGAGAGGTCGCTGCGATCCGGGCGGTTGGCAAGGTGGTCTTGGTTGAGTTTTGCGAGGAGGTCGAGGTTTGCGCGTTGTCGCTGGGCGCTCATTCCGGCGGGTCGGTTGAGGTCAAGGATGGGGCTACCGGTGGGGCGGAGAGGGGTGCCTTGGAAGTCGGCGGGGAGGAAGCCATTTGACCAATTACCAGCGCCGCCCTGGGGGTAGGCGGTGCGGGGGAGGACGACGAAGCCGGGGAGGTTTTCGTTTTCGGTGCCGAGGCCATAGGTGACCCAGGAGCCGAGGCCGGGGTCGCCGCCGAAGCGGTTTCCGGTGTTGAGTTGGTAGCAGGCGGTGGGGTGGTTGACGGAGTCGACTTGGGCGCCGCGGTAGAAGCAGATGTCATCGACTCTTTCCTTGAGGTGGGTCCACTCAGTAGAGATGTCGGCGCCGCTTTTTCCGGCTTTGATGAAGTCGAAGGGGCTCTGGACGAAGTAGCGTTCGCCGGAGGACATGGCGCTTTCACGCTCTCCGCTGCGCTTGAATCGCTGGAGGTGTCGCTTGGTGAGTTCGGGCTTGGGATCGAAGGTATCGATGTGGGAAGGGCCGCCTTCCATCATTAAAAAGATGCAGCGCTTTGCGCGGGCGGGATGGTGGACGACGCGAGAGCTGGCTCCCTGAAGGATGGAGGAGAGGGCGACGGAGCCGAGGCCTGCGCCGAGTCCGTAGAGGGCTTCGCGGCGGGTGGGATTTGCGTGGAAGTGATTGGACATAGACTTAATCTAAGTACGAAAACTCGTTTGAGTTGAAGAGGACGAGGCAGAGGTGGGAAAGGGCGCGGGTGCGGGGGTCTGCGTCGGCGGGTTGGAGGTCGGGTTGGTAGGTTTCGAAGACGGGGAGGTGCTCGGTGAAGGTGTAGAGTTCTCCAGTTTTCTCGGCGCGGATGGTGCGCTGGAGGGTGGTGGGGAAGCTCTTGAGTTGAGGGGTTTGTTGGGCTTCTTTATCGGTGGCATTTTTCCATTCGATGAGAAAGGCGCTGGTCTCGGTGGAGGTGGGTGGGCGGCCGAGGGCGAGCTGGAAGGCGCGGTGAATGACTTGGGTGCCGTCGCTTTTTTCTATGAGGAGTCGGTGGGCGAAGGCGAGGGAGCGGTCCTGCATTTCCTGAGCATTGAGGAGGGTGAGGGCCTGAGGTGCAACGGTGGAAGTTTCACGGTTTTCGCAGGAGTTATCGGTGCCGGGTTGGTTAAAGGTTTCGAAGAAAGGATCGCGGAGGCCGCGGAGTTTTTCGGCGTAGATGCTACGGCGGTTACGCTGGGCGGGGAAGGGGTCGGGCTCGTAGATGGAGGCGGTTCCGCCCATGATCTGGAGGGGCTGGGTGGCGACCTCCCAGTTGATGTCGGGCTTGGCCGGGAGGCCTCCGATTTCGGGGTTCATTTCGCCGCTGGCGATGAGCATGGCATCGCGGATTTCCTCGGCGGTGAGGCGGCGGGGGAGGAAGGTAGCGTAGAGCTTATTGCCGGGGTCGGCGAGTGTTTGGCTCTTGGTATCGGGGTGGCGGGAGCTGCGCTGGTAGGCGGCGGAGGAGATGATGAGGGCGTTGAGCTTTTTAATGGAGGAGCCTTGCTGGGTGAACCAGTGGGCGAGGTGGTCGAGGAGTTCGGGATGGGTGGGGAGTGCGCCGGTGCCACCGAAGTTGTTGGGGTTTCCGGCGAGGCCTTTACTAAAGTGCCAGGACCAGACGCGGTTGACGATGACGCGGGCGGTGAGGGGGTTTTTTGGGTCGATGATCCAGTTGGCGAGGGCGAGGCGGCGGTTGCCTTGAGCGGCGGGGAATTCGGTGGTGGCCATTTGGCCGAGAGATTCGGCTGCGCTGATGGCGCCAGGGACGACGGGTGCGCCGAGTGAGTAGGCGCTGCCGCCGGTGAGGATGTGATCTTTTTCGAGGGTGCCTTTTGCCCAGGGTTTGGCGGGCTTGGGGATGTGGCCGCTGATGCTATGCCGCTGAATGGTTTTTCCGGTGTAGACGCCGTGGGCGCGGGGCTTGGTGCGGTCGGACTCGATGGTATGGCGCCTGATGTTTTTGGCCATGCGCGCATTGGAGGCTTCATCGCCAGGGTCGAGGCCGTTGTCGCCAACACGCGCGGTGGCGTTCTCCTGTTTTTTACGGGAGGCCATCGCTTGCTGGAGCTCGGCGCTTTGTCTTTGGTAGTGACCAATTTTTGAGGTGACGATTTTTTGGGAGGCTTCGAATTTGCTAAGGTTCTCGTTTTTTAAAAATGGGACTTGATGGTCGGCGAACTGGGTGGAGGAGAAGACGGCCATCATGCGGTAGTAGTCGCGGGTGGGGATGGGGTCGAATTTGTGGTCGTGGCACTTGGCGCACTGGAGGGGGTGGGCGAGGAAGGTTTGGCCGACGGAGTCGACGACGTCATCGAGCCAGAACTGGCGGGTCTCCTTGAAGACGGACATGGCGGTTTGCTCCCAAGGTCCCATGCGGAGGAAGCCGGTGGCGATGAGGGAGTCGGTGTTTCCGGGGGCGAGTTCGTCTCCGGCAAGTTGCTCACGGACGAAGGTGGGAAAGGATTTATCTTGGTTGAAGCTGCTGATAACGTAGTCGCGGTAGCGCCAGGCGTGGGGGCGGGAGTAGTCGTTTGCGAAACCGGCGGAATCGGCGTAGCGGACGACGTCGAGCCAGTGGCGGCCGAAGTGCTCGCCGTAGTGCGGGGAGGCCATAAGTTGGTCGGCAAGCGAGGTGACGGCGGCTTGCTGGTCGGCTCTGAACTGAGATTCAAATTGGGCGGCTTGCTTTGGGGATGGGGGGAGTCCGGTGAGGCCAAAGTGGAGGCGGCGGGCGAGCTCGTGGGCGGTGGCGGCTGGGGCAGGAGTGAGGTCGATCTTGGCGAGTTGGGCATCGACGAAGTGATCGATGGGATTTTTTCCGGTGGGGACTGCGGTTTGCTTGAGGGGGCGGTAGGCCCAGAGTTTTTCGGTTTCGTAGCGTCGGTTTTGCCAGGATTCGTCGAGAGCTTTGGAGGTGGAGACTTGTTCGCCCTCGGCATATTGCTGCTGGATTTCGGTGACGCGATTTTCATCAGGCCAGGGGGCTCCGGCGGTGATCCAATCGCGGATGGTCCAGCTTTCTTTCTCGGAGAGCTTGTCGGCTTCCTTGGGTGGCATTTCGTAGTCTTCGATGGTGCGGGTGGTGAGGAGGTAGAGGTAGCTTTCCCCGCCCTTTCCGAGGGTGAGGACTTCGTCGTCATATTCGTCACCGCCGAGGAGGACGGATTCGCGGGTGCGCATGTCGAAGCCGCCTTTGATTTTTTTGCCTTTGGCACCGTGGCAGGCCATGCATTTTTCAGCGAAGAGGGGCTGGACGTGGAGGGCGAAGAGTTTTTCGCCATCGGTGGGCTCGGCGGCGGGAAGGGTGGCGATCCCGAGGAGCCAGATGAGGGGGAATCGCAGTTTTTTGATCATTGGTTTAGATTTATACTGAAATGCTTGGGGGAACTTTCTGTTTTCGATGTCTATTAAAGTGGGGACGTCAAGGGGGAGTGAAGGTTGAACAGGGACCAGTGAGATTTGAGCGTTGAAGGCTACCTCCTACACCCTTTGAGCTACAGTTCGGCGAGTTCCTCGGCGAAGCCGGAGGAGAGGATGGGGAAGCGGCACCAGGATTTGGGGTCGAGGTTGAGGTCGTCGACGTGGAAGCTGACGGCGTAGCGCTCGCGTTTCCATTGGTTGCGGCACCAGAGTTTGAAGAATTTGATGACCCACTGCTTCATCTCTTTTTTGGAGTGGTCTGGATGATGAAGCATCGCGAAATCGAGGGCGGCTTGCGGGCCTTTTTTGTCGCGGATGGCGGCGCGCTCGATGGTGTCGAGGACGCCGTAAGGCATGAGGTCGCCTTCGTCGGTTTGCTTGTCTGCCTTGGGACGGAGTTCGGCGGTGGGTTGCTGCTCGTTGATAAGACTGAGCGCAGGGTAGGGGCCAGTTTCCGGGAGGCCGGTGGTTTCCATCCAGCGGAGCCAGGTGCGGAGGTAGTCCTTATCGATGCCGGCGATGGGGCTGACACCGCCGGCGGTGTCGCCATCCATGGTGGCGTAGCCGACGGCTGCTTCCGAGCGGTTGCTGGTGGAGAGGAGGAGGCCGTTGCGGAGGTTGGCGAACATCCAGATGCCGGGGGCGCGGACGCGGGCTTGAATGTTTTGGCGGGTGAGGTCGTCTTTTTCCCAGTTGAGCTGGCGTTTGAGGACGGACTCGATGGTGCGTTCGTAGCCCTCGACGAGTTGGTCGACTTCCCACTCGGCATAGTCGCAGTCGAGCATTTCGGCGACGGCTTGGGCAGCTTGGCGGGTGACGTCCCCGCTATTCTTTGTGCCTTGGTAGGCGCAGAAGAGGAGTTGCTTCATCCAGGTGGCTGGGTCCTCGGGGAGGTCGAGATAGGCCAGGCGCTTACGGACTGCTTCGACACCGAGCTCGGCGGTGGCGAGGTCGAGCATGATCTTGGCGAAGCTGGAGACGGCGGCGGAATCGGCGCCTCCGCTGAGGGAGACGACGAAGCCATTTGACCAGCTTTTGCGCATGTAGTCGAAGTAAGCGAGGGCCATGGCGCGGGTGAATTCTTCTTCCTTGCTTATGGGGGCGACCGACTCGTGGCCATCGCGGCGCTCGACTCTTGGCCAGTCGAAGAAGAGGTCGATTTCGGCTCGGCCTTCGACATCGACCTTTCGGCTGACGGTGCGGGCTTGGTGGAGGCGGTTGCGTTCGATATCGACTGATTTCACGGCAAGGGTGACTTCTTCAAAAGAGAAGCGGCGTCCTTCGGCGGTGATTTTTCCGTGGTCGGCGATGAGTCCGCCGCCATCGAAAATAGCTCGGCCGGATTCGTTGCCGAGGAGGTTGGCGTAGACGTAAGCGACACCGAAGGCGCGCGATCCTTCGATCACGAAATGCTCGCGCACTTCTTGTTTTCCGAAGGCGAAGTGGCTTGCGCTGGGATTGAGAATGATGTCGATTCCGCTGCCTGAGAATTGTGATCCGGGGCGATTTGCGACCCAGGCGTCCTCGCAGACTTCCAGTGCGATGCGGATGCCATCGATATTAAAAATAGGATCTCCGATAGGGATAAGATCGCCTTCGAATTCTTCGCCGACTACCACGCCTGCAGGCCAGGCGCGGAACCAACGGGGTTCGTAGTGAAGGCCATCGCCGGCGAGATTTTGTTTTGCGACGAGACCTGCTATTTGACCATCGACGAGAAGCGCGACGGCGTTGTAGACGGCATTTTTGACCCAGACGGGGAGGCCGACGGCGACGATGAGGCCTTGGGTTTCGGGTGCTATTTCTAAAAGGCTGGCCCAGGCGCGCTCGCTGACTTCGTGGGAGAGGAAGTGATCTTCACAGCCGTAGCCGGTGATGGCGAGCTCGGGGAGGCAGAGGACGGAGACGTCGGCTTCACGGGCTTTTGAAATGGCTGCCAAAATGCGGCGGCGGTTGCCGGCCCAATCGAGGGGAATCTGGTTGAGGCAGCCCGCGCCTACGCGTATTGTGTCGGTCATGACGGGGGAGAGTTTACCGGAAGATGTGAATAAGCCAAGGCTGGGGGAGGGGGACTTCGTTTGGGGGAGATGATCCGCAGATTTCGCTAATTAGCGCAGATTGGAGTTCGGTAATTTTGGTTTTGGGATTTTGGTGAGAGTGTTGATGTGGGGATGTTTGGGGTTGGTGGTCCACCATTGAAAAAGAAGATGAGTAAAGATGGGCGTCAACTGAGAGAGAAGTGGATTGCTCATGCGGTCGAGTTGCTGAGGGCGCATAAGGGCCACATGGGAATCATCATTTACCTGAGAGGAGAGGGTCTCTCGGCGGAGATTGCGAAGCAGACGTCCTACGACATCCTTGATGAAGCGAAAGGGCGCTTTAAGAAGAAGCAAAGTTGGCTTGTGGTGCTTGCTTGGATCCTCATCGCAGTGGGATTGGGGATGCCCGTGGTGCAGGCGATGATTGGGATGTCGGTCGTCTTGATCTGGTTTGGACCTTTTGTTGCGGGGGTGAGTCTTCTCGGAAGACTTCACAACCCGGGAAGATTGCCAGAGGAGTGATTATCCGTCCTTCTTGAGGATCATCGAGAGGAGCGCTGGGTGCGGAGGATCTGGATGATGGCGGTGGCTGATGGTTCGGTAGCGGTTTGTCCGAAGAAGAGGAGAAGGGCCAGTGAAGCAGCGAGCAGGCGGAGGATCAAAACGGTATTTAGTTATTTTAATTAGCCTCTTAACTCATTGATTTGTTTAAGATTGCATGGCGGGGCGTTTGGTCCAGCAGCCCTCCGGGGTGCGGATTTCGGAAAATGAGAGGTCTCGGGGTTTGGAACCCCGCTGGGGATCTGGGAAGTTGGATTAATGGCGAACTTCGGTATCGCGCGTTGGCGATCCTTATTTATGGTGTTGCCGTGACTGCAGCTAGTTTCATTTGGAAAGGGGTTCGGCATTATCGTGCAGCTTATCTTGGGGTGCTCGCGGGGGCGGCGGTGGGAGCAATGGTTCTTTTGGGGGCGCTCATGGCAGGGGACTCAGTGAAAGGAAGTCTGCGCGAGGCGGCGGAACTACGGACGGGGAAAGTAGCGACGATTTTTTCGGGCGGAGAACGCTTTTTTAGTGATTCACTTTCCGAACGAGCCGGAGGAGCGGCGATTCTTTATCTCAAGGGGCAGGTGAATGTGGGCGCTCGTGCCGAGGGGCAGGTGCAGGTGATGGGGGTGGAAGGGGATTTCTGGGAGTTCGCTCCGGAGCTGACGAAGGGGATGTCGGGGACTGATGAGGACGCGGTGGCGGTGAGTGAGCGGCTGGCGAAGGCGCTTGATTTGGAAGTGGGATCGCAGGTGGTGGTGCGGCTGCAGAAGCCGGGGCTTCTCTCGCGCGATGCACCGTTATCGGGTGAGGGAGAGACGGTGACGGCAATTCGAGGGAAAGTGGTCTGGGTGGTGCGTGATGAGCAGTTTGGGCGCTTTAGTTTGGAGGGAACGCAGGTGGCTCCGTCGTCGATTTTTCTTCCGCGGGACCGTTTGCAGAAGGCGCTCGATCTTCCGGAAAAGGCGAATCTCTTATTGCTGAATGAAGAGAGGGATTTTGAGGCCGATGAGATGACGCTGGCCGATTACGGAATGAGCGTGGAGGAGGTTCCGGGTGGGGTGACGGTGCGGTCGTCGCGGATTTTCATTGGGCCTCAAATTGTAGAAGCGATTGCGGCGGAATTGCCGGTTGAGCGGGTTGTGACTTATCTTGTAAACACGCTGGCGACCGAGGTGGGAGAGACGCCTTACTCGATGGTGACGGCGGTGAGTGCCGGTGCGGCGGACTTTCTTCCGAAGGGTTTGAATGAGGATGAGATTGTCATTAACGAGTGGCTTTCGGAGGACTTGGGTGCCGTTGTGGGTGATGAGGTTTCGCTTGATTATTTTACGGTGGAGGCGGGGAGCAAGTTGGAGGAAAAACGGAAGAGTTTTACGGTGCGCGCGGTCATTCCGATGACCGGTGCGGCGGTGGATCGACGGTGGATGCCAGATTTTCCTGGAGTGGCGGATGTGGACAGCGCGCGTGATTGGTCGCCGGGGTTGCCGCTCGATCTCAAACGGATTCGCGATAAAGACGATACTTACTGGGAGAAATATAAAGGGACGCCGAAGGCCTTTGTGAGTTACGCTGCGGGCGAGGCGATGTGGAAGAATCGCTGGGGCGCGGTCACCGGATTGCGGGTGATGGGTGGGAAGAAAGAGGAGATCGAAGCGGCGGTCTTGAGCGTGCTCTCTCCGAACATTGCCGGGATGCGCGTGTTGGACTTTAAAGCGCAGGCGGAGAGTGCGGCGAAGTCGCCGGTGGATTTTGGGATGCTCTTTATCAGCATGAGTTTTTTCCTGATCGTGGCCTCGATCGCGTTGGTGGTGATGCTCTTTAACTTCAATGTGCAGCAGCGCACGAGCGAGAGCGGGCTGATCGCGGCGCTTGGGATTCCAGCGAAGAGGGTTAGGAACTGGCGGATGGGTGAGGCTTTTTTCGTGATTCTCTTTGGAAACATTTTGGGCGCAATCCTTGCGGTGGGGTTCTGTCTTGTTGTTTTGAAAGTGATCGGTTCGATTTGGGGCGGAGCGGGCAGTAGCTTTTCGTTTCACTTGGGAGTGGGGACCTTCTTCACGGGCTTCCTGACCTTCCTGGCGCTGTCGCTTTTGTCGATCTGGTTAACGCTTTGGCGTCAATCGAAGCGCAGTGCGAGTGTGCGGCTTGCGAGTGGGGCTGAGGAAGAAGCGGGGCATCGGAGTCGCTGGACTTGGGTCTTTTTTGGATTGGGAGTTTTGATGATTCTTGGAGCGATCGGACTCGGCTTCACGGTGGGGCCGCAGGGAGCATTCTTCCTTGGGGGATTTGGATTACTTTTGCTCGGACTCGGAATTTTCCGTCTCGCGATGGCACGGACGACATCGCTTGCGGAGCTGAGCGGGAATGCTTTGGCCAAGGTGAACTTGAGTCGACGATCTTCCCGGAGTGTCACGGTGGTGGGCATTTTGGCGGCGGGAGTTTTTCTGGTGCTTTCGGTGACCGCGTTTCGGAAAAACGATGGGGGCGATTGGCAGCAACCCAGCAGTGGGGCAGGAGGCTTTGCTTGGTGGGTGGAAACGACCAACCCGGTGAATCGGCCTGCTGATGCCGAAGGCGAAGTGGCTTGGTTCGGCTTGCCTGCTGATGAGGTGGTTCCTTTTAGAGTGGGTGCTGGTGACAGCGTGGACTGTTTTAATCTCAACTCGACGAATCGGCCTCGCCTTTTGGGTGTCGATCCAGCGCGCCTGGAGGGACATTTTAAAACAGACGCTGCATGGAGTGAGCTCGATGGTGAGGGGGAGGAAGTGGCGGCTTTTGTCGATGAGACC
>Ga0209830_10002773_pt1 | contig 13810 bp, 7 predicted proteins | sample ArcticOcean_MG_C_12_FD_187439 | JGI IMG/M metagenome (GOLD analysis project Ga0209830, IMG submission 187439) | Marine microbial communities from western Arctic Ocean - ArcticOcean_MG_CB8_130 (SPAdes) (version 2) | ecosystem: Environmental > Aquatic > Marine > Oceanic | place: Arctic Ocean...
TCTCCCAAGATCTAATTGAAACTCGTACACGGAAATACCATTCATTGTAGAATCCGGTCTGGCCAAGTAAATGTATTCAAAAATACACGGACAGCATTGACCTGGAACGCATTGCCTCGAGACCATTTTCCCGTCGTTTGTGATTATAATCGCCTCTCCCGGGTTCACGTCTCTCACAAACTTGAACCCAATAGGGCCAAAAGCGGCGTCTTCAGAGGCAATGCACCACTCATCTTTACCATCTTGATTCACTCGTTGGCCTAAAACCAACGGCCTAATCCCATTCGGATCACGAAACGCGAATAACCCGACGTCGTTCACTAACGATAGAACTGAGTAAGAGCCTTTTAATTTCGTCATCGTCGTCGCGCAAGCGTCGAACATTTGCACGTGCGGATCCCTCAAAGGATGCAAATTAATCTCTCTTTGCAAATCCTCCGCGAAGACGTTCAATAAAACCTCTGAATCCGAGTTAGTCCTCATATGTCTCGCATTCAAATGCCTCAATCGTAATTGATCAGTGTTCGTTAAGTTCCCGTTATGTATTAAATAAATCCCTAAAGGTGAATTCACGAAGAACGGTTGCGCTTCGGTCGCCGATAACCCGCCCTGCGTCGGGTATCTCACGTGCGCAATACCGACGTTCCCATCCAAGTACTCCATCGTACGTTTGTCGAAAACGTCCTTCACTAGACCGTTATCTTTCTTCTCCTTGAAGCGCGAACCATCGGACGTGACCATCCCGGCCGAGTCCTGTCCCCTGTGCTGTAACATCAATAAACCTTCATATAACTCCGCGGATACTCGGTTGTTCTCCTGCGTCATTACGCCTATGATCCCACACGCCTTCGTCACATCTCTCTCGATTCTTCTTCTTCTATTGTTCCTTATCCTCCTAGTACTACTTTTATGCTGATCCTGTTCTCTATCGCGATTGTTGTTATTCTTATTCTTATTACTATTACTCGTTGTTACACAGTTCCTAAGTTTTCCAAAGAACTCGGATGAACCAGAACGTGTCCAGTTTTTGCTCGATAACGAAGATAAAGAGGCCATCGGCGACATTATTTAGAGCGATTAAGACAGAGAGAGAATTTAAAATAATTAACTGAAAAACAGTGAGAGATTAAGTTATTGATTTTTACGTATCAAGAGCGAATAATGGAGACCTCGATGATGACTCGTACAGTTAGTTTATCGCGTATGCATGGAAAGTTTTCGAAAACGATTTCAAAACAATAAGACAAAGGGAGTTTTTGATGAGCGAGAGAATTTAAAATTTTTTCAGAGCAAAGAGCACTTTTGATCACAACAAACTTCTTCTTCTTCTTCTTCTTCTTCTTCTTCTTCTTCTGCTCGCGGGAAGCAGCGGCGGAGCGATAAAGAGAGCGTTAGCATCATTAGCAGAGAGAGATTTTTGATCGAACGAGCGATGCGTCGTGCTTTTACGCGCCGTACATAATCTCGCTCGCGAGATCTCAATTTTACTCTCGTTTGACCGCGTTCTCTAAAACTGCCGATAAACGTCCATCAATCTTTTTTTCAGCAGCAAGCAAAATAGAAATCGTCACAACAATTCCTTAAGAAGAAGGAGAAGAACGAGAACTAACTATCTATCTCTATGTTCAAGTATAGTACCATAAGAACGTTAATAAACAGGCAAAGGAACGCGAGCAAAAGCTTAGTAGCAGTAGTAGTGTTGAGATCTAACTATAACCACGACGTATCGTCATCTCAATCATCTGCATCATCGTTGAATAATAATAATAATAATGCGACTGGTTCGGTCGCTGATGGTGATGATGATCAGGGAAAACCCCCAAACTCTAGTGCGTTGATGAGCACTAAGGAGAGTAAGAGTAGTACTGCTTTTGCTACTGCTATTGATGGTGATGATGATCGAGAGATGAACAGTAACAGACAGACGGCTGGGAGACGATCGACTTCGCAGTATAGAAGAGATATCTTGAAACGATTAACACTTAATAATAATAATAATAATAATAATAATAATGGTAGGATTGATTGTGATGAGAAAGATGTACCAAGTAGTACTACTCGCGCTGATTGGAAACGTATGTTGAACTTCAATAACGAGAGGAAAATGAAGAGTGCGGATTCACGAGAGTGCTTGAGTGCGAAGGAGTTACTGGAGAAGATTAAGAGACGATCGAGTTCATCATCATCATCATCATCATCGTCTTTATCTGACGCTAATGCGGTTGTTTTAGTGGATACGACAAAAGCGTATAAAAGTTTTAGTACTCGCGATTTGCCCATAGTCGCGTTGTCGTTGTCGTCCAGGCAATTCGAGGATAAAGTTTTGGAAATGTTGAATAGAACACAAAATAATAATCACAGCAGTAGTAATAGTAGTAATAGTAATAGTAGGTTTAATGAAGATGATTTTGATGATGATGATGATTTTGATGAAGATGATGATGACGATGAAGATGATGATGATATTGAAATGATTGAGATGTTCGACGACGACGACGACGATGATGATGATGAAATCGACCAGCAATTACTCGCGTTTGATCGATACATCAACGCAAACAAAGTAAACAACTACATAAATCAAGGCTATGTAGTCGAATTCGATGACGACGAAAACGATGATGATCATGATCAAATCGAAGCAAAGATTGATTCAATACAATCTCTTTTAGACGCTCTGCGCAAGGAAAACGAGGAAACGAGAAAAAATGATAATAATAATAATAATAATTCGCAGATAACGAAGATCAAAGCGGCGGCCGCAAAATTAGACTCCATCCAAAACATTATGGATCAAGTCCATTCGTTCCGCGAACGAGAACAACAACTTATTACAGCAACACCACAAACGGCGCAGACGATGATTAATAAACAAGAAAACGATGACGACGAACAAGGAGAAATCTTGAGCGAGAACTTTGCGGCATTGACTTTAGATCGATCAATCAACGCTCTTGATTCGTCTGCCATATTCAGAGCCGATAGCGTGAAGAGAAAGCGTAAGAAGGCTATGAATAAGCATAAGCACAGGAAACGTAAGAAGAAAGATCGTTTCAAGAACAAATAATAATAATAATAATAATAATGTCATTTTAATATTATTTAATACATACGCGATATGAATACCTAAACAGCTTCGTGCGCACTGTTGTCTATGTGACACGAAGTTAGGAAGTTTTTGGCTGATTGATTTTTCTTCATCAGAAACCCTCCACAAAACACAAAACGGAGTCATAGATTAACAAACACTGTGATAAGATAGAGCGAAAGATAAATAGAACATATAAACACACACACACACACACATTACATATATATATATTAACAAAATCTTATTCATAAGATGTCATCATCGATCATTAGACAGAGCACTTTTATATCCAACACAACGTGTTATTTCAGTAGATTTACCAGTACAAACACAAACAAACGGTTCTTCAATAGCTCAACGATGATTAATTATTCAAAGGAAGAGGTCGAGCGCTTCTTCGTAGCGGTGAATAAAAGACACGCAAATGTTAATAAGGATAAGCACTTAACACATTTTGAAACCATTGATGATTTAAAAGAAAAGATGACTGGGCAGTACGGGAAGAAGATCGGAATGACTGTGAAAGAAAGAAAGAAAGTGATGCAATATTTAGCAAAGTTTAGACAAGGATTGTTCGTGCCATCATCGAATAATAATAATAAACAAGAGAGTGATTGATCACGTTGTTGTTATTATGTACTACATTATATTCTATTCTATTCTATTCTATATATTCTACCTATATATGCTATGTTCTACTTACTTCGCTAGCGAAGAGAAGAGGGACGAGAAAAATGTCGTTTCGTTTTTCTCGGCTGTATTAGTATCCAACGCAGATCGTCCGTCTGCATCTGAAACAAGATCTTCTTCTTCGCCGAAGTAATATCCTGATTGTTCTGTGTTTGTATTAACCTCGCGTGTATAACTCGTCGTCGATCGATCCTCTTCTTCGCTACAATCGGTAGTACTACGTCCTCCTCCTCCTCCTCCTCCTGCCGCTGCGCTTAAAAACCCAAAATTACTTAACAAAGACTGAAAGCTCTCCTTAATCTCGTTCGCCTTACTCTCTACGCCGACGCGTAAATTCTTCTTCTCTAGTTCCCATTTAAGTGCCTCGATCTGTCGCACTCGTCTCTCGACGTTCACTAGAGTCATTTCACAGCTCTCGATGAACTCAAAATCTCTCTCTAACATCGCGCTCAGATCTTTTATTCGTTCCAGTAATCTTCCCTCTCCCTCTCGCGTTCCTTCATTTCCCATCTCATCTTCCCTTTCCTTCGATACTTCTATGTTTAAGAACATCTTAAACTCGTGCGTTCGCGCTAAAACTGTTTCGCATCGGTTTCGAATCTCTGCGCAGTTGAAGTCGAAGAATTCGTCTATTTGTGCCGATTGACGCGCGCTGATCTCCCTCGCGATGTTCGCAGAGTGTTCTTCCGTGATTATTTCCCCTATCCAGGTCGTTTTCTCGTTGTTCTTGTTCTTTCTACGATCGTTGTTTTCCATCGCGCTCTTTCTCTTGATCTTAATCGCGATATTAATTATTGTTAAATTGATTGTTTGTTTTGTATCGACAGTATAAACTACTCTCTCTATTGAAAAGATATCAATTAATTGAATAACATAAATTAGTACACAGTAGTACGCGGTACTTTGAATACGCAAAAGTTAGTGCAGAAGATAAACACGAGGCGTGTTCAGTACTTCCTACTGCACGCGAGCATAATAACGTCGTCGTTCATATCCATTTATCCACGTTAGTCATTATTGGCCTTATTGTTGCGAGATTATTATAAATAATAATAATAGTGTTTTTTAAACATCAGACAGAGTGAAACAGTGTAGTAGTAGTAGTAGTAAATAGGTCGAGCAAAACGCTCTCTGGATCACATCATCGTCCAAGAGAGACGTAGAAGAGGAAGAAGAAGAATGAGCGATGACGATTTAAGCGCAGAAGAAGAAGAAGAATTCTTCGATGAAGAAGAAGAAGAATTCTTCGATGAAGAAGAAGGAGAAGATTCAGAGTATGACTCAGATTTCGATGGTTCGGAGACGACGCAATCGCACTCAGGGTTCGTGAACTCGGAGTCCGATGAAGCCTTAGGCGGGTTCGGGATCGAGGAAGATTTCGATAGCGATGGGAACCCTTTAGAGACCGATTCAGAGGATGATGATTCATCGGACGATGGATCGTTAGATGATTCCTTCGATGACGAAGACGAAGAGGATTTGGATGATTTTGAGTACGACGACGACCGGTCCGGGATGCCGATTTTTTTACGAGAACACCCGGAGCTATTGCAGAAGATGGAGGAGTTATATAATAAGAACGGTGGAGAGCAACCGAAGTTTGATGAGTTTAAGAAGTTAATGGAGGATTTGATGCCAGGGTCGATGGATAATATTCATTTAGCGCACGAGTCAAACGATGAGATGGAGGAGGAGGATTTTGATGATGAGGATAGTTATTACACAACCGATGATGATGATGTTGATGAGATTGATAGTGATAGTAGTAGTAGTAGTAGTAGTAGTGGAAGTAGAAGTAGTAAAAGCGGCAACGACGACGACGAAGAAGAGATTGGGAACGATGCCGCGCTTCCAAATGCGAAGAAGAAGAAACCAAATCCAGACAATAATGACGACCCAGACGATTCGAGCGAAGAAGAAGATAGAGATTTCGATCCAGACGACCCAGACGATGATAGTGGTCCTTCAGATTTCGATGATGAGGACGACGACGACGATGATGAAGACGTTAAAGATAAAGGCCAGTGTAGATTAGTTCGACGAGTCGTCGATACGCTCTCTAGTCGGGATAGTATTTCAACCGCAGTCGTGCATAAGCAAGGCGCAGATGCAATTTCTGCGATGCCATATAATTGCATGCAACCATGTTTGAAATCAAACGCGATACCGTATGCCTCTGAGGCGTTGTTATTAGGGACGAGCAAAATGAGGGCAATAAAATCAATAGGTGACAAAAAAAGAAGGACAAAAACTGTACTCGACGAGACTGAAAAATTACCTTTTAAGATCTACTCAGCATCGGTCTGCGCAGAAACAAAAGTGGTCGCATTATGTGGTGTTCACGATTACTCAACTCGCGGTGGCTTATCCGAAGGCTCTGCGAACGTTGCCGTATATTCGTTAGACCCGGAAAAAGCAAACGACTCTGGCGTTGAACAACAACGATTTGGCTCAATATTAGGTGATTCTCCAAGGAACGAAGAAAAACAAAAAAGGTTCACGTTTCTCGCTATTGAAAATATTGGCTTACCGCATGACCAAAGGCATACGGCTGATGGGAGATTAATCGATCCAGTGCTCGATTTGAATCGCGCAGAAGTTGCCGAGCAAGCGAATTGCGTTAGATGGGCGCCTCTTACTACTTTGAAGCACGCGTACATCGAGAGTTATGAAAAAATGAAACGCAAAGCAGAAACGCAAAAGAAAGATATGGTTACTTTTCGAAGTGAATATATTAAAGAGGCTAAGAATCATTTCGAAACCAAGCGTGTTTTACTTTTATCGAGTAACGATGGACACGTGTACGTTTTACAAGTCGAACCGCTTGACGAGAAAACTTTGAAGGCTAAAGAAAAAGAGAGAAAGAGAAAATTTGAGTTGGAAACTCAAGCATCTATTGAATTCACGACACGATTGGAACAATTTCGTTTGAACGAAACTCACAGGGTTGTAAAACTTGACGCAATTTTTGTAGGCATGCAAGTGAATTGCGCCGTCGCTCACCCGAGCGGAAAATATATCGCTGTCGCGACTGATTCAACAATCTTACCAGTTATTGGGAATGAAGTATTTGGATACTCGTCATATTTTGACGCCATCAATGAAACTTTATACAACTCGAACAAAACTACTTTGAGAGAGTTATCCGTGCCACTGCCAATGCGATGCAATGATACACCAGCCCCGAAATGGGAAACGTCAATCGATTTTAACATTGACTGTTTTAGAGAAGGCGCGAATTTTGGTTTCAAACAAATTAGACAAATTTTGCATCCAGCCTCGGATCACGCGTACCATTTTACGCCATTAGTCTTTAATCCAGAAGACTTGAGCATTCCAAGTGGTCATGCACCTCCAGGGCTCGATCAAGAGACATGGAACGATATGGAAGAAGCTGAACGAATTGAATATAAATTAATGGGAAATGAAAATACGACGTTGCAATATTTGGAGTTCTCGGTAAATGGAAAGTATTTAGCCGCGACTAGTGATAGCCGGAAATGCTTAGCCGTGTGGAGAGTTGAACAGCCAAAAGAAATTTTGCATCCAAAGTGCTTTGACTTTCCAACTGAAACGAGAAGTTTCCGCGTCGTGCACGAGCTGATGATTAACCCGCTCGTGAGGTTTCATGGATTTCATTTGCCGTTATTACCAGTGGCGTTTGCACCGTCGAACGACGATATTTTGATGGTTTGCGAGCGTGGGTGTTATAAGGAAATGGAAGCAGGAGCGCACGTCATTGATTTATCTCAATTCGATGAAAACGGTGGCTTTCTCAAAGCTAGGCGCGAAGGTTTTTTGCAAAACATGAAAGACGTCATCGACCGGTTTGTTTGGAAAGAATATAAATTAGGAATAAACGATGGAGATGTCGTCAAAATGGGCGAAGAATTTATAAAGCAACGCGAAGAATTTTATGTGTCAAATTGCATGAAAATTCTCGGGGACATTAAACCAGATCCGAAATGGTATCAAAATCGTTTCGAGCGGTTCTACGTCAAATGTCTGGACACCCATGTCGTTCCCGATTCGCCACCGTTTGATTGCGAGGAGATGCAACCGAATTTTGTTGCCGTGCCGCATATCGATGATGTGCTTTTCATGCTAGAAATGACTGCGAAAGTGCATCATAACCTAGAGATTGTGCAGGATGCCAACGCAACTTCTCAAATTGCTTCGGCCCATCGCGATTGGAGATTACAAACTTCTTTGATTTTCTTTGAAGTATGCATCCCAAAACCGTTCTCGCGGTTTTTCGATCGCAGTCATCTTTCTGAAAGTAAATATGCGTACTTTAATCCCGAAACAGTTGGTGTGACTAAAATGAACAAGTTTTTTATCAAGAAACAGTGCATACAGACCATCTCCGATGTTTTCAGGAACAAATACATCACCGGGTTGAAGGCAGTTGGTCCACCTAAAAGTAAAAAATATAACGAATCTTACCCGGACGTGTTCTTTGTGACTACTCAAGATAGTTTGGAGATTTTCCGCCTTGAGCGTGGATGGTCATCGGGAACCATATTCAGAAGTTCAAATCGACGATTGAAATTCCTATCGGGAAGAACGCGCAAAATGCAGTATCATAACGAGATGTTCCCGAGCGAATTCAGAAAGGCGGCAAAAACGTTGTTATTATGCGCGTTAAGAATCAGAACCGAAAATGATAACGAAAACCGAACGAAAGAACAACGCGAGAAGGCGAACTTGGGCGATTTAACAAACGATTGCGTATTGAAAATCATCGAAGCGTTAGCTTTTCCGGCAATTGATTGGAGAGATCGGCAGAGTACGATGCGAGTGGAAAGAGAGACAATCGTCCTTTCGGATGGGAAAGGCGAGGACGAGAAGATAGATTTATATTAGTAATTAGACACACCGATCGATTTAGAATAAGTTGTTACTTGAAAAAGACGGAACAACAACACACATGCTCTCTCTTTCTCTCTCTCTCAATCTCGTACACGAACTTTTACGTACCGGTACAACTCCCGCTTTCCTAAAAAATTAAATCAAACGAAACGCACGTGATCATCGCAATGGCTACTACATACGCAGCAATAAACATCGTCGCTACTGATTGTTCCAACGTTGCGTTCCCTTTGTTTGTGCGATAAGGCGTATTTACTTTCCCCATTGAAATTCTAGCAAAGGCGTAATAAAGCGTCGACGCGGCAATCGACGCAAAGAAAAGTACGTTTATCGTTCGATTTCGAGGTATGTCCATGTTATAATCGCCATTCTTATACCACGGCAATATGAGCACGATTGGAAATCCGAAAGTAACCAACTGGTCGAATAAGACGACGCGGAAAATAGAATCGTTTCCAGTCTCGACGTTCGCTTCCATTTGTTCCGCAGAATGTTGAAGAAAATATGTATCGTGCACGTTCATGCACTGCGAAATCACAAACGCGAGGACGACGCCGCCAATAAAGCTCTCGAACGAACCATCATCGTTTGTAATATCATATTTCGATAAGAAAGATGACTGTACGAATATGTTACACAAGTGCGTCGCAAATTCAACCATGGCGTACGATAAAACCGCGAGCCATAGGATACCGCAGAAAATTGTATAACATCTCGCGCGGCATTTTCGCCTTTCGATTTTCACTGCAATATCATCCGCATTCCCTCCGTCCGAAGAATCCGATAACCAATCTGAATCAGTATTATCATAATCATCACTATCATTATCATTATTATTATCGCCATCATCAGCATCATTAGTTGAAACTTTTCGCGCACTCGGACACGAGGGAATGGTCAAATTGAAAATGAAAACCCATGGTTTTGATAAAACGCGCTCGATTTTAAGCGTCTGTCTCTTCAGAAAAGAAAGTTCAACAAAAGAGCTTCTCTTCGGATTTGTTTGCGCGCGTTCGTGACCAACAAATTGATGATACTGTTGTTCTTGCTGTTCTTTGTCTCCTTCGTCAGCACACTCAAACATGCAAATCTCTTGTACTCCTACGTTGGCTTCTTCCTCGGCGTCTCTTTCAGCAGAATCTTCTTCTTCTTCTTCTTCTTCTTCTTCAATTTCTTTAATCTCGCCGTCGTCGTCGTTGTTGTTGTTATCGTCGTTGTCGCTCGCGAACTTGATTTCTGCTTCATCTGCAGATTCAACATTCGCCTCATTAATCTTAAGCTCTTCGTCGAGATCTGTCATCACGTCATCATACGCCGGTTCGAAGAGTATTGGGGGCGGCGGCTCCAACGACGTCGACATAATTCGAGGCGGAGTCGTTTCAACATCATCACCAACTTGTGACGGCGATTGTGATGATGGCGATAAAGACGACAAAGACCTTAATTCGATTTTTTCCTTCTTCTCCTTTTTCTTTAGCTCTCGTTTCTCTTCTTTCTCTTTCCTGCGATGTATTTTTTTTCGACCGAAAAACACCCAACACCTGCGAAAACACACGTACGCGAAATATAATTGCACTACCCAAAGACCCATGCGCCATCCTAAAGAATATACATGTTTTGTAAGCATAAGCTTTGTTGTCGTCGTCATCGTCGTAGATTCTTCGTCGTCGTCGTTCGCGCTACTGACGATGTTATCTGCATTTATAGACTCGACATCGATCGTACGCGCGCAATACGCAGAAATCAATAACAACGAAGCCAGGTGAAACAAAAAATCTCGCCTCAAATGCGTATAGTCGTACGATGTCATCGTTTCCGTGGACCATAGAAGAAACGATTTTTGCGCATTCGCTTGTCGTTGTCGTTGTAATGATAACGATTCCTTTCTCCAAAGCATAATAGCTGGAACGATCGTGAGATTATATAAACAGACGCCAAAGACAGAAGAGACGCCTAAGTAGCACCCTGGCGAAGACGGATTCAAGAACGAGAACAGAACTAAGAAGAACAGAACGATCGATACTCTCGAGAAACTATTCGCTTTCTCGTGCGATAATTTCTGTTCTTCTTCGTACCTTTCCACGTCTACTTCGTATTCTTTCGGTCCGTTGAAAGCACCGTCGAAGATCCATTTTGAGCCATTTTTTCTGGGAAGAAACGAAAGATCTATCGCGACCGCGTCGAACGCTTTCTTGAGAAATTGTTCGCCAGAGACGACTTTTAAACCGAGCAGAACGAACGCGATTGCCAGGAAATAAAGCATCCAACCATATTCATTAACGATCCAATTCGGATAACCATTATTATTATCATCTCCATATTCATTTAAAAATAATAAATTCCTTCTCCTTCCGGATACGTAAACGACGTTTCCGAACTCGTCGATTTTCCTCCCAAACGCGTCGACGCCGACCGCTTCGCGTGTTCGCCTCGAATTATCTTCATCGTATACGTACGATTTCCCAACAGTTAACGCCATCGTAACTACAATGGTCGTGAAGAACATGCACTTGAATTGTCTCGATTGGAAACACGATTGAGTCGATGATGGGAGTTCTTCTTCTCCTCCTCGTCGTCCTTGATTTTGTTGTTTTCCATAAATAGAATCGTCCTCGCAGCTAGCCGCGCTATTCCGTCTTCGCGCTCCGCCTTCGCAGCAATCTTCGCCCATACTCAACTTGCGCTCATTATCCTCATCTAAGTTCTTTTGCTCGCTAGAATCGTCCTCCTGGTTCTGCTCCGATTGAAGCGAACTTATTTTCATTTTCCTTCGTTTGACTTTTCTTTGACTTTTCCTCTGCGCTTTTCTCGCGAGCGAAAACAAGTGAAGAAATCTATCGTTTCCTAAAATACATCCACTCTCGATTTTGCACCTAAAACGGACTCACGAACTTCCTAATCATCTCACCGGTCCTATCGCACCTCTTAAACAGGCAAATAACGCTCACTCGATCTCTCGTTATACTACGCTTCTGCTCCGCGAGAACTTCTACTCGCTTCCAGTCGCTCTTACCTACTTCTGTTTCGGTAGACTTTACGGCGCACTCGATTAATTCGAACGTGATCGCGTGCGCGTTCTGTTTATCTCTCTCGCTCATTCGCGCGATGACGAGTTCCCTGAACCTGTCCTTCGATATTTCCACGCGAGCTTCAAGAAGACCTGCCGCGTCCGCGCCCGCCGCTAAGGAGCATTCGTACGACCCTAAACCGAACGCTCTGTCGTCTGCATCATCGTCATCATCGTCATCATCAGTGCAACAAGAACTGTTCTTACTACTACTACTGCTACTGCCGTTGTCGTTAATGAACACGCGCTCTTTGTTCCTCGCGATGTCCACGACGAACCTCGCTTTGACCAAAAACGACTTTTGCTCGCTCTGGTTCTTCTTCGTCTCTACGTCTTCTACGTCTTCTTCGTTCTTTGCTGGGTCTATTTTCAGGCAAAATCGAAACCCTCGATCGAACGCGATAACGCGCGATGATTCTCGATCATCGTAATCATCGCTCGATATCTCGTCCTCCGAAACCTGCACGGACTGAAACCTCATCTCACGAAAATCATATCACAATCATCATTTTATCATTTCATCACAATCATCACAATCATCACAATCATCGTTCTTTTTCGCTCTCTCTTTCGAGAGTGTTCTCTTCCTCTGTTCACGCGCGCTCTCGTGTGTTCGTGCCTTTCGTTTCCAAAACAACAAGCGGTGGTTCAGAGTTATTCTACTCGTTGGTGTTTGTGTACAAACCACGGCAGCTCTTTAGTTTTTAGGGTGTTGGTAGTTAGGGTAATTAGAGTGTAGTTAAGTTATTAATATTTAGGGTTTCTCTAGTGTTATTTCACTTTTTTCAGAAAAGTAGTATTTAGGGTGTTAGTAGGTAGGGTTTAGAATTAAGGTATTGGTATTTAGGGTATTGGTGTGTCTTCATATCCCACCTTTTTATACTCAATTTTTTAGTATAACACGCGTTCTCTGCTGCTGTCTTTGTCCGTGTCGTGCGCGTCGTCCGCGTCGTCCGTTCTGTGAGAGAAGTACAGGGAGCACATCAGAGAGTACGGAGAGAGTTTTGTTTATTTATTTATCTAAGTAACAGGTCCGCGCGTGCTCTCTTGGAAACACGATCTCGATCACTCTTTTATCAATCGCAAACATCTTCGTTCGCATTCGAGTCCAGTTTTTATTGCGAGTAAACGTTGTAGGAAAAGCTAAGCGCTATCGATCACAGGAAAGAGCGAGAGTAAGGAAGAGAGAGAAGTAAGAGCGGTGTACATCTATCGATATTGGTAGTAGAGTATATACACTATATAGTACGACTTCACTCGGGTAGGATTGATTGGCCTTAAGAAGTCCCTTAAAGTTCGTTTGGTGCTTAGGTCAAATCATCATCGCAGGGCACTTCTTTACTCTCTTTCTGTGCAGAGAGAGAGACTCGCTAAGATCTGAATCGATCGATCGATCGAAAGAAGAAAAGAAAACGAACGAGTATAAGAGAGCGCGAGAATGAGTCAGCAGCAGCAATATCAACAGCCATGGAGTTTACATCAATTAGATCACGACGAGGATCAGGATTCGTCGACCGTGTTTGGCGTCATCGACAGGGCGAGACGCTGGAGAGAGAGGAAGGGTACGAAAAGTACGAGTACTAGTGCGAACAATGAACAAGAGGTGTATTTGCCGAAGATTACGTACTCAAAGTGCGTTCGTGGGGGTGGGAGATATCAAAAAAACGTCAGAAGGTTTGGGTCGTTTGATAACTTATTAGTGCCGAACCCGGACGACGACGATTTATCGGAGTCGATTAGTTTGAACGATTATAACGATAATACGACGAATACGAATAAATTGAGGAGGTCGGCGAGTAATCAGGATATATCGTTACTATCGCCTTCGCATAAAATTAACATTCATAATAACGATTCGGATTCAGAGATATATAACGAAATTGGCGAAAGATTAGGTGACGTAAATTTGAACAACGGAGCGGCTTCGGCGAGTAATAATAATAATAATAATAATAATAATAATAATTATGTTCTCGTTATCAAAGCAGCGAATAGTAATAATAATAATAATAATACGAATAATAATAATACGAATAATAAAAGGGCTACGTCGAATTCGGGGGCCTCCGGTACTGGCAATAACGGTTACG
>Ga0209830_10002778_pt1 | contig 13791 bp, 6 predicted proteins | sample ArcticOcean_MG_C_12_FD_187439 | JGI IMG/M metagenome (GOLD analysis project Ga0209830, IMG submission 187439) | Marine microbial communities from western Arctic Ocean - ArcticOcean_MG_CB8_130 (SPAdes) (version 2) | ecosystem: Environmental > Aquatic > Marine > Oceanic | place: Arctic Ocean...
GTTCGAAAAATGACCCTGCGATTGTTCAGAACTTTCAACTTATTATTATTTGGATCTTTTGTGGATTACGAAATAAAAATACACGAGTATACATACAGTGCTTTAAATACTATACACACACACACACACACACGAGCGCAGATCGAATCGAAATAAAAAAGTACCCGCGCCGATGATGGTAACGCTGTTTGTGTAATCATAAGTATTCGCGTTTTGATAGTGTATATATATTCTGTTTCCACGAGTAGTTCTAATCAGTGCTAGTTAAAGATTGTATAGAGAGAGAGAGAGAACATTCGCGATGCGCGTCGAGAAAGAGTGAGAACAGAGAGAGCAAAACAGTTAAACGCGCTCTGCTCGAATAAGACAATCGCCATCGGCAGAACCGTTCGCTGTACTCTCCATAAACCATCGAGGCTTTTACAGGTTAAAACCGTACTCAAACAGAGGTACGGAGTCCTCTGCTGTTGTCTTTGCGCGATGATGGACGAGCAGAGTAAGCGGCAAAGACGTGCGATTGCGAGCGCGAATGAGGAGCAGATAGAGCGAGGATTCGCGAGGGCGACGAAGTTTGTTCAAATCGTGCTCGCGAAAGAGAACCGGACGTTCGATAAGATCTTGCTCGAGCACTGCGAGAACTTACGCGTGATCAGAGGCGGCGTCAGATGCGAGTTATTCGTCCACGAAAGCCTGTGTAACAGGTTCGGGACTCTGCACGGCGGCTGTATTAGTACGATCGTGGACGTCCTGACAACGTGCGCTTTATTGGCAATGGACGATGAGCGCAGCGAACGAGGGGGAGGGGTGACGACGGATTTACAGATCAGCTGCGTCAAGGCGGCTCCGATGAACACTTACGTTCAAATAGACGCGATTTGTAAGAGACTAGGGCGAACGATGGCGTTCGCGCAGTGCGAGATTAGATCGTTCAATCCCTTCTTGAATAAAAATGATGAAAACGACGACGATGAAAACGACGACGACGACGAAGATAGAGGTTTTGTTGTCGCGTACGGCAGTCACACGAAGTTCCTCGGGAATACCGGTCCAAGGTTGTAGAGTTTTACTTCACTTAGCGCGCACTTTTTCGAAATCGAATTCGTGTAATAACGTTGTAGCAGAGCATTTCAGCAAGGAAAACAGTATCACGAACTGTATTATACTACTTACCTTACTAATTTTAGCTCTTAATCCCTCACTTAAATTTCCCTAAATCCTCATCATCATCATCATATTACTATTACTATATTACTATATTACTATATTACTATATATAATATTATTCTATTAATATCATGCTTGGTTCTGTTCGCTTAGAGCGAGTAAACGCAGCGAAAACTGCGCAGACTTCTCCATCGATCAGTTCTTTTAAACGCTTCAGAACTGGCCGTAAGAGAGTAATCATACCTCGCTCGAACAGAACTGAACGGAACCGTTTCGTTTCAGATGCAAACGATTCTGCTGCAGAGTTTGATGCCATGAAAGTAACAGAGTTGAGGAAGTTATTGAAACAGCGTGGATTGCAAGTGTCGGGGAAGAAGATAGATTTAATCGAACGCTTAAGAGCGAGATCTAAGGAAGACTGTGCTGACGCAGTAGAAGACGCTATGACGACGAAGAAAGACGTGAACACTACGAACACTGCTACTGCTATTACTGCTACAACTAATAATAATACTATTAATAATAATCATAAGCATACGACAACGAGTACGGTGATGCAAGTAAGAGCAACGTCTGCGTCGTTCGCGTCGGAGGATTTACGAAAAGAATTAGACCGAGCGAAAGATCGAGAGGATGGAAAGAACTATACGGGTTTAGAGATAACGTGGTTAGGAACTTCATCTGGCGCGCCGACATTTTCGAGAAACGTCAGTGCGACTGCATTGAGAACGCAGGACGAGGTTTGGTTATTCGATTGCGGAGAAGCGACGCAGCATCAGATGATGCGATCTGGAGTAAAATTGAGCAAAATTACGAGGATTTTTATTACGCACATGCACGGGGACCATATTTTTGGCTTACCCGGATTGCTTTGCGCGATCTCAGCGTCGCGTTCGGAAACTTATAAACAAACAGATCAGGATAGAAAGAAGAAATCAAGGAAACAGTTAAAGAGCGATGACTCAAACATAAAAAATGGCCCAAGAGATGCGTTTAAAGAGCCGCTCGTAATCACCGGCCCTCCAGGTTTGAAAGCTTTCGTACACGCGGCTATGACATATTCTAGAACACAATTAGGAACGGACATTGTCGTAACTGAGTTAGTTACACCTTCGAGAAATAAATATGAAAAATTCGGAGGTAAAGTGCCCGAACACGTCGCCGTAAATGAAAGTTGCGCTTGGAAAAAAAGAGGTAATTTAGTCTTTGGCGACCTTTGGCCTCAGGAAGGTTTGAATCACATAGGATTCCCTAAATATAAAGCAAAAGAGTGGGAGGAGGAAAATCAGCACACGTGGCCTTCTTGGGTCGTTTTCTCCGATAACAACGTTTGTGTTCGTGCGGCGCCGTTAAATCATCCAGTGCCGTGCTTTGGTTACGTCGTCGAGGAAAAAGATCGAGATGGTCACATGAAAGTCGATTGGCTCACTGAACAAGGTTTGCCACCGAGTAGAATATATAAAGATTTCAAGAATGGAAAATCTATAGAATCACCGAAAGAACCGGGAAGAATGATCACAGCGGAAGAGGCTATGGAACCGCCTCGACCGGGTAGGAAAATTGTTTTATTAGGCGATACGTGCGGATCAGAAGGAATCGCGAAATGGGCATACGGCGCGGATGTTCTCATTCACGAATCTACTTTTAACGCAGAGCGTACGAAAGAGGCAAAATTTAAAGGCCACTCGACGTCTGCGATGGCAGGAGAGTTCGCGAAAAGGGTAAACGCGCGAACGTTAGTGTTGACGCATTTTTCGGCGCGATATGCCAGCGGCTTTGCGGCGTTCTCTTCGTCGTCCTCGACTCGTTCTTCGAGTAATAGTAAATACGAGGAAGATCGATACGATGGTAGTAGTGGTAGTAATAATAATACTAATAATGATCATAATAATAATACTAATAATAAGAGCAAAAATAACAAAGATGATGAAAACGATGACGACGACGAAGAAGAAGAGGATAACGAAGCGCCGCCGGACAAACCGCCTTCGGATGAGGACATCGTACAAGAAAAAATGCACGTCGGCACGCTCGTGAACGAAGCCGCTAAAGCAAAAGGCGACACTCGCGTCCTCGCCGCGAGTGATTTATTCACCTTGGCAATCTATTCACGAGAAGAACATGACGAAATCGATAAAATGCGCGAATCCTACTTTGGCTCGCGGAACTCCTGGTTCTCCCTGCGTAACAACGAATACGTGTTACCAAAAATGCGCTTCCCTGGTCGAATCTAACTTTCGTCAGTCGAGGACGATTGCGTCGTCGACGCGAACTTCAAGAGAGCTAGTACGAACGCGCGCGTAGTAGTTTCAAACAGTAGCAGTAGTAACGATGATACTACTACTAAAAAAGTACTACTAACGCAAGCTCGCGCGTTCACCATAGAACGTACGTGTGAAGTACACAAATTATTTATTCATTTTACTACGAGTATTTTTCATTTTTGTTTTCTATATTTATAACAAAACAAAACCCTAAACCCATAACCCTAAACCCTAAACCCTAAAAAATAAAAATGAAACAACACCACTTCAGAAAAATAATTAATTCCTTTGGCTGTTTGGCGGCACATCAGATTATTATTACATTTATAATAATAACTAACTACTACGAGAATGGTGAAAATAACAGAAATAAAATCATCATCGAACGCGTTTTCGAATAACAGAGACGAAAAGAAGAAGAACAAGGAGAAGAAGAAGGAGAAGAAGCGTACTGGGAGAGATACCAAAAGAGAGGAAACCGACGCAGAGCGCATTATTCGTAAGAAAGAGCGTAAGCTTCTCAGGAAATCTGAAAAGTTACATTTCGACGTAGCCGCCAAAAACGAGAAAAGGAAACTAAAAGCGGACGACGCAGCAGATGAAGATGATGATAAGAAGAAGAAGAAGATGAAGAAGACGAATATGGACGCTCAATTTAATGATAATAAAGACGTTATTAAGAATCAGAATAAGGAAGAACTCGATGAAATCTTCAGAGCAGAAAACGTGGGAAGAAAAGGTAACGCTGCTGAAGAAGATGATGATGAAGATTTGATTGAGAAATTCGTGAAAGAGCATCACGTGACGATATCGGATAAGAACGCACCGAAACCTATTCTATCGTTCGATAAAATGCATAACATATTCCCAGTGGAGATCGTTACTGCGTTGAAGAAACAAGGCTACGTCACGCCAACGCCTATTCAAGCGTTTTCGTGGACGATTGCGCTTACGGGGAGAGATATCGTCGCAATTGCGAAAACCGGGTCGGGGAAGACGTGTTCGTTTTTACTTCCAGCCTTAACGAGGATTAAGAAGAATGGGGGGCCACAAAAAGCACCAGAGATGGAGTTAGTACAAGGTAGATGGAAACCTGGACCAGTGAAACCGACTTCGATCGTTTTAGCTCCAACGAGAGAGCTCGCGATTCAAATCAACGACGAGTGTAAAAAGTTTTGCCCAGCCGTAAAGGCGAAATGCGTTTGTTTATACGGTGGTGCCGCGAAAGGGGATCAGTTACGTCAATTAAGGGGCGGTGCTGATATCGTCGTTGCTACGCCTGGAAGACTTAATGATTTTCTCGAGCCGCCGGCTGGATTTTCGGCGCCAGTTTCAGCGAGCGAAGCGACTTACGTCGTCTTAGACGAAGCCGATAGAATGCTCGACATGGGTTTTGAGCCACAAATTAAAAAGATTATTAAATTATGTCCACACGCGAGACAGACGTTATTTTATTCCGCGACTTGGCCAAAAAGTGTACAAAAAATAGCCGCAAATTTCACGACGAAACCGATTCAAGTCTCCATCGGCGAAGGCGGCGCCGGCAAGCTTACGGCGAATAAGATGATCACTCAAGTCGTGCAAGTATGCACGGAAGATGAAAAATTCGATAATTGTATGGAAGCAATGGGTGCCTTGGAAGAAAAAGACACTTGCATCGTTTTTTGCGGTACTAAGCGAAGATGCGATTTTCTCGATCGAAAATTAAGACAAGCGGGTATTCACTCGTGTGGGGCGATCCATGGCGATAAGGACCAACACGAACGAGAAAAATCTTTAGATAATTTCCGTAAAGGTAAAGGAAACGTTTTAGTTGCAACCGATGTCGCCGCGAGAGGTTTAGACATTCCAGGCGTTGCAATGGTTTTGATTTACGATTTCCCCGGCGCCGTGGAAGATTACGTGCATAGAATCGGTCGAACCGGGAGAGCCGGTAAAACTGGAATTTCGCATACTTTGTTCACGCGAGAGGACGCTCAACAGGCTAGAGAATTGGTTCAAATCATGCAAGGCGCCGATCAAGCCGTTCCAGATCAGCTCCAAGCGTTGGTTAAAACGAAAGGATCCGGCGCAGGCGCAGGCGGCAGATGGGGTAAAAAATTTGGCGGCGGCGGCGGTCGAGGCGGCGGCGGCGGTGCCGGTCGCGGTGGCTTCAAAGGTAAAGGAAAGTGGTAAGCAGTACTGTCTCAATTGTTTTCATTATTATTATTATCATTATTATTATCATTATCATTATTATCATTATTATTATTATATCTACTATCGTCGTTGACACCTTAAATTCTCGCCTTGCTGATGATGCTAAAACTTCCTACTTGTAGTACTGATGATGGAAATCGTTACATACTTCATTGACGCTAGCGCGAATACTATACTACTACTACTCTTTTTGAACAGGGCGAGAGATGTCTGCGAGACCTTTAATTGATCTCAATTGGCTCATTTGTCATTCTTGCAACGCTCTAGGTAATCATGATCCACAGAACAGGAATATACCGATGAGGAAACGCGTTAGTACTAAAAACACGGCTTACGCATCAAAAGAACCGAGAGATTGGAAAAGACCTCAAAAACTGTTCGTAAGACCTCGTTCTATTAGGAATTTAACGACTACTACTGTATCGTTAAGAAAGTCAAACAGTTTACTGCGTGGTTATGATCGTAATCAAACTGTATTTGCGATGCGCTCGAGCGCAATAGTAGCCGCTTTAGCAGGATCTTCAAAAATCGTTAAAGACTCCGATTTAGGGGAAGAAGAAGGTTTCATTGAGAAAGACATTGATGCGGCGAAAGAACGCGGAGAGTTAGAGTTCGAGAGAATACAAACGATGAAGAGTTTGAGAGATGTAGACGCAGAGAACACGCACTTGAAAGCGATTAGATCAATAAAAAGCGCAATAATAGAACTCGTAAGAGAAGATACGAACGATGATGATCATGATTCGAGGAAGAGCGCGAGAAAAGGTATCGTGAGAGTTAGGTGTTTCGTGCCGAGAGATTGTATGGCTCTAGAGATGCTATCTTCTTTGAGTAAGGGTGGCAATGATTACGAGGATAGTAATTATTACGATGATGATGATGATAGAAGTAGCGAAGAAGGATTTATTATGAAGAAACGTGATCGTGAGTGGGAGAATACGACGCCGAGGTTTTACTTTTCACCGAGGTCGCCGCCGCCGAAACCGGTTCGAACGCCTACGACGGAAAATAGGAAAGATGAAGCAGAGGATTACGCAGTGAATAATAATGATCATACTGTGAAAGATGTAAATACAGGTGACATGTCCAAAGACTCGCGGGGCGCAATGGCTGCAATTGGAGCGAGCTGTTTGTGGACTTCTTCTTCGTCGTCCTCTCTTGTTGAAGGAAACTCTATCGACGACGACGAAGACGTGCTAAATCCAAAATTATTGACAAAAAATCGATTACGAAACGTACGCGAGTTCTTAAAGGTTTCGAAAAGTCTCAAAGCCTTTGGCGCCGGGAGATTTGATCCAGATGTAGTCGTAGACAACGATAGCAAATGGAAGTGCTTTGGTTCTAGATACGTATTCATCCCGATCGTAGATGTTTCTGAAAGTATAGTGAGCGGAGAAGTTGGCGCGAACATCTCTTGGGATTTAGACGCAAAAGAAAACGATGGTGCGTGCGCAAAGACGTTTGATGAAGCCGCTGAAAATTGCTTGAAGTGTTTAAGCTCCATCGAGGAGTCGCTATTGTTGGCAAAGAATAAGAATAGATTTCGGCACAGCTCTAGTAGTAGAATAGAAAAAACAACCACTAAACTGACACCTTCTTCTTCGTCGGCGAGAAAAATAGTTTCTCCGGACGAGAAAACGTGGGAAAATGTCGTTAGTGAGACGCTGAAAAAAATGAACAAAATAAACACGCGGACAAACGATGAAGAAGATGATATTAAACTATTATTAGGCACGTCATTCGACGAGGACGCGTTTGCTGATATTCCCGCAGGGAATGAGAAACGCTTGCGAAGCGCGTTGAAAAATATGGGAAGAAGAAGCGGAATCAACGCAGATGAATCAATCTTAGACGTTTTTGAAAATCTCGTCAATGAGAATAAAAATAATAAACCAGATGAAGATGATGAAGATGATGATGAAGATACATCCACTACTGGGGCCACTCTTCAAGAACTTCCAGACGATGATTCTCCGCAAGCGAGCGATGACGATGATGAGGACAACGAAGACTTCGCGAACATGAGCGGTAGAAATACAAAAACTGGAAAAAGAAGCTTGCGCAAAGTTGTCTTGGCGAGAAAAACAACTTTGAACGTTTCATCGAGCGTTTCCGAGTATGATTTAATTCAATCCTTGCAGAGAAGAGATCCAGATGCGTATCAATTCATTTTAACGCATCCAAGCGGAGCCTCGTTCATTGGATCTTCACCAGAACGACTCTTCAAATCGAATATTTCCATGCAAATGGTTGAGTCCGAAGCCGTTGCTGGAACGCGTTCAAGAGGGAGCGACCCTGGCGAAGACGCAGCTTTAGCGTATGATATGCTCTTGTCCGAAAAAGAGCACGAGGAATTTGCTATTGTTAGAGAAGATGTTCGAAAATCGCTAGCGCAGATTGCTCGAAAAGGGGACGCGGGAGTTTTTAAAGAGCTCGAGAAAGGAATTCTGCGACATGTTTCTGTACAGCACTTGTATGCAAGATTTCGAGCAGACCTCGATGAAGACCTCGATGAATCAGATATCATAAGGACGCTGCATCCAACACCGGCCGTATGCGGATATCCGCGCGATCTTGCGTTGCAAACCGTTCGTAAATCTGAAACATTTGACCGAGGTTTGTATGCGGGACCGCTCGGATGGATTGATTCTGAAGGTGCCGAATTTTGTGTTGCAATTAGGTCTGCTTTACTCTCGTCTTCGTCGTCTTCGTCGTCTGATAATGATGATGATGATATGAATAGTACGAAAATAGCAGAGCTTTTTGCCGGCGTCGGTGTAGTGAAGGCGGCAAACGCAAAATCAGAATGGAAGGAATTAAATTTAAAAACGAAACCTATGGAAGCGCTTTTGATGAGTAATACTAACGAGGGAAATAATGAATTGTCATATAAGACAAACAATCCTAACGCTCGTGCGGCTTATGCACTTGTGGATGAACTCGTATCGAACGGAGTTGAGCTCTTTTGCATTGCGCCGGGTTCTCGCTCAACGCCGCTCGCTCTTGCTGCTGAAAATCATCCATCTGCAAAGGTGATTGTTTGTATCGACGAGCGTTCTCTTGGATTTTATGCTTTAGGTTTCGGAAAAGGAGCAGGTAAACCGTGTGCAATAATTGTAAGTTCTGGAACAGCTGTTGCAAATTTGCTTCCGAGCTTTGTCGAGGCTCACGAATCGCAAACACCTGCAATTTTTCTCACGGCGGACCGACCACACGAACTCAGAGATACAGGAGCAAATCAAACTATTGACCAAATTGATATGTTTAAAAACTTTCGAAGGTATTTCGTCGACGCACCAGTTCCAGGAGACTTAGAGACGAGTGAAATGCAATCTTCAACGTTTCGAAGTGTCGCTAGGGTTGCGTATGGTAAAGCGACCGATAGCTCTCACCCTGGTCCAGTACATATAAATTTACCCTTTCGTGACCCTCTCGGACCGATGCAAAACGTAGAAAGTAATAGCAATAATGCAAGCGACATTTCGTCAAAGTCAACTTTGCAAGAGATTACGCTTGAAGACGAGAAAATGAATTCATCGTCGGGCGATTCGCTCGAGATTCAAGATTTCTCTGTTTTTGAAAGCGCCGTGGAACGAATGAAAAAATCGAAAAAGGGTGTTTTAGTAATTGGAGGTTCAGCGAGTTCTAAAGACGCATTGATGTCCGCCAAGTGCGCAAAACTTCTTGGATGGGCGGTTTTAGCCGATGTCACGTCTGGTTTGCGCGTCGGTGTTGATAGTAGTGATTTGAATATCGTCAAATGTTTTGATTATCTTTTGTGTTCGTCAGAAGCAGTTGAACGATTCTCGCCTGATTGCATCGTGCAACTCGGATCGCGTATTGTGAGCAAACGCTTGTGCAAATTTATCGATGATGCAGCTAAAGAGAACAACGCTTCTTTCATTGTCGTAGATCCATCGCCTAGGAATTTTGATCCGAGTCACGTGGTGACGCATCGCATCCAATGTTCGAGAGATGTGTTTGCAACAGAACTCCGAAATCATTTGTCATCACTATTGTCTACCGAGCAACGTTCTTACGCTCAAGCTTTTGTAACGTGCGGTAAAATCGTTGCAAATGCAGTTTCGAGACGTATTTTTAAGATGGATGAACAAAATGGAATCACCGAAATGTCCGTTGCCGCCGAGATTTGCAACGCTTTACCGAAATCTTCTGGTCTGTTTCTTGGAAACTCGATGCCAATTCGTGATGCCGATGCATTAGCTGGAATCGAAATGTTTTCTTCATCAGATAATAGTAACGATCATGTGAGTAAAGTTACGACGACATCGCTCGGTAACCCAGTAATTGCTAACCGGGGCGCTTCCGGTATTGATGGGATTATATCAACCGCCGCTGGATATGCGTGTGGTTTGAACAGACCAGTGACGTTATTTATAGGAGACGTCTCCTTTCAGCACGATTCAAACGGATTATTATTCTTGCGCGAACGTCCTGGGCAGCCTCCGGTGACGATTGTTGTCGTAAACAACGGCGGCGGAGGAATTTTTGGCTTTCTCCCAGTTTCTACTGAAATCGATCGAGGCACGTTCGAGAAATTGTTCGCTACACCGCCCGATGCAAGTCGCCGCTTGCTCTGCGAAGCAAACAGAGTAGCTTTTGCGCATCCACGTTCGATGCATTCGTTCTCGAATGAGTTAGCTACTAGTTATGGCGAAGGACGACACCGTGTGATTGAAGTCTCGACGTCGAGACCGCAAAATTTGGACGAACACAAGTCCGCTCAACGACAAGCCGTCTCTGCAGCTGAACATTTCCTGAAGATGGAAAAAGATATAATAAAGATTTGTCCATCATCTTCATCGTTAGTCGTCAAAAGCGTATCAGTGCGTCCTTTCGAAGAATCTCTGCGGATAAAAGATACGACTACGTCTGAGCAGAAATCTCGTCGAGGCTATTTACTCGAACTCACACTCGGCGATTTGTCTCGAAGTATTGCCGTTGGATATGGTGAATGCTCGCCACTTCCTGGTTTACACGACGAGACTGAGTGCGCATTTGCTGGTGCACAGCTTCAGGCGTTTTGTGAAACGATGCTTCTTGAAAAGGTTGTTCCGGCTTCGTTGACGTCCTTGCATGGGCAATTCGCAAAGTGGTTTTCAGAAGAACAAAGTAAAGAAAGCTTAATCTCTGGAAACGAGTTTAATGTACTATTCCCGAGCGTACGATTTTGCATCGAAATGGCAGTACTCAATGCGTTAGGAGACGCAACATCTTCGAGAAATCCAATCGATGTGGTGGATTCCAAAAAGAAGAAAATTGTCTCCGTCAATTGCTTGTTCGACCCGGATTTAACAAAAACTGATGAAGAAAATGCTGAACAGTTGCGCGCGTTGTTTCAAGAAAATCCGTATAAATGTGTGAAAGTAAAAGTTGGACGTGACGAAAATGTTTTACGCGACGCTTCGAGGCTAAAAGCTTTCCGAAAGATTCTCGGGGCGGATGTTGAAATTCGCGCGGATGCAAACAGAGCGTGGTCGTTGAAAGAATCAATAGTATTTGGTAAAGAACTCGAGCGTTTACAAGACGTGAATTTGCAATTCATTGAAGAGCCTACAAAGTCAGAAAAAGATTTAGAGGAGTTCTTTTTAAATACGAACATATTTTACGCTCTGGATGAAACCGTAGATTTGTTCATTAGGGGTAATCCTTCTGGAGATATCGCGAGTAGTTTCTATAAAAGCGTTCTCAGAAATCGCTTGGGATGTGCAGCTGTTATTTTAAAACCTTCCGTTGTCGGCGGTGTTGAGATTACGAGAGATCTGTGCGAAACAATTGTCGATTTATCGAACGCTGTCCCAATAATATCCTCGGCTTTTGATTCACCAGTATCGATGACGATGAATGCAAAAATCGCCGAAACGTTACTACCTGAAAATGACGGTGCAAAAATTTCGACGACGACGATAACATCGCATGGATTAGATACTGGAAGATGGTTTGCAAACGGAAACTTAAACGCGACTTCGAAGAAAGGCGTAGGAGAGGAATGTTTTGTTGGAATAGATTCAGATTCTTTCGAGAAAGATGTTGCACAAGTTTGGGCGCAATCTGTCTTCTCACTAGAAGAAAATGTCGTAAAGATTAAAGAATACAACATTTCAATTGAACGCAAAGACGAAGAAGGATTTTCACACGATATTAGTATAGATGGCTACTTTCCTCCCAAAGAAGTATCATCATCAACTACATCGACGACGAAAAAAGGAAAGACGCTTGTTTTTCTACACGGATTCATGGGCGATAAAAGTGATTGGAATGTGGTTGCAAAATCGATTGCACTTTTAGGGCACACGTGCGTCGCTATTGATCTTCCCGGACATGGCAAAACGACGACAGATTTATTAGAAACAAGAACAACAACAACAACGTCAAGTTCAAAAATCGAAAATACGTATTCTATCGAAGGTATTTCAAAAACAGTGAACATACTTTTGGAAAAGATGGATATTGAAGACGTAGTTGTGGTCGGGTATAGCCTTGGAGCGCGCGTCGCGCTTTCGCTGTTGAACTCCGAAAGAATTTCTCAAATAATTTCATTGAGCGGTACGTGTGGTATGCTTGACGATGATGATAAGAGAGAATCAAGACGCTTGAGAGACGAAGAACTTGCTTCAAACTTAAGAAATACATCAATGCTTTCGTTTTGCACGACGTGGTACGCACAACCGATGTGGAAATCTTTGAGAGAAAAAAATATGACGAGCGCTGAAAATAATATTGCAAAGAGAAGATCCGACGCGATTGGATTTAAAAAAGATGAAATAGCAAATGTTCTAGAACATGCGAGCGTTGGGAAGCAAAAAAATACGTGGGCAATGCTTCGAAATACGCACAAACCATGCGCTTTTGTTTACGGCGAGCTTGATGATAAATTTGCTCGCATAGCTGAAAAAGCTTGCAAAAACAACGGTAGTATGATAAAGGCTATTAAAATCGAAAAAGCTGGTCACGCTATACATCTCGAGCGCGCTCACGCGGTTACATTAGAGCTATCAAAGTTGTTATTATGATTATTCACTCACTCACGATCAATATACTCCATAGTAGTTTTATATATTTACTTCTTCTCCTTCTTCCCGAACAAGCCGAAGAGCGAGAACCCGCCTTTATATTCCTTTCCCTTGAACGGATCCGCCTTCGCCGGCGCCGGCGTAAAAGAATTCTTAAACTTTGATGAACCACCAACGGTTTTATTCACTTTCAATGCAAGCGCTTTCGCTTTTTCCGCCTTCATTTTCGCCTCTAACGCGAGCTTCTTCTTTTGTTCAACCGCTTTCACTTGTAAAAGTTTGTTTTTCTCAGCTAAGGCTTTCGCTTTCGCTTTCGCGGCTTCTGCGGCTTGCGCGTTCGCCTTCATTTTGTCCGCTAAAGCCTTCTTACGCTTATCAGTATCAATCGTATACCCATTCTGTTCAATTGTTTAATTATTCACGTCATCATTAATGTCATATGTATAATATATGTACATAAACAGAGAGTTCGAGAGAGAGAGAGAGATCGGATCAAAAATTCACATCTTCGGCATAGTATAATTACGAGTAAAATAATAATTACAAAAAAAGTTCCATCATCGAAAAAACAGAAAACGTTCAAATTGAACGATCGATTGATTGAGTACCTTGATAACTTTAGAGATCGTCGATCGTTGTTGTTTCTGATAACTTTTCGATGACTGGACCTTTGTTACCGTGAATTGAGTATGCGTTAAAGAGGACATTGTTATCTTTTTATTTAATTAGATGTAGTTAGATATCTTTTAGCGTATCTTTTGTTTTTCTGAAGCTTTTCGTGAGCAGCAGCAGGTGGAAGATCCAAAAACTTTCGCATATCCCCTGGACCCTTTATCGGCCCAGTAGAAATCCGGGGGAAAAAAAATAAAAAAAAATATTTTTTTTTTCTCCCTCCTGTCTACTGGGCGGTTGAATTTCGCACCAAAGGGTTGAATTTGGCACCGTTTAGGGTATCAACAAATACACATACCAGAAACTATAGAAGGAGACATCCGTTCGCTATGAAACCAATCGCAAACGAAAGAGAATGGAATTTCAGTGCGGGTATTATCTTGAAATATTTGATAATAATCAGTTTTACTCCACGCGCGCTCGTGATTTTTAATTTTTTCACCCAAATGGATGATTCT
>Ga0209830_10002782_pt1 | contig 13779 bp, 12 predicted proteins | sample ArcticOcean_MG_C_12_FD_187439 | JGI IMG/M metagenome (GOLD analysis project Ga0209830, IMG submission 187439) | Marine microbial communities from western Arctic Ocean - ArcticOcean_MG_CB8_130 (SPAdes) (version 2) | ecosystem: Environmental > Aquatic > Marine > Oceanic | place: Arctic Ocean...
TCACTGGATTTTGAATCCAGCGCGTCTACCAATTCCGCCACTTGAGCAAGTTAATGGAATTGCGAAAATAATAATAATAAGTATTAATTCCTTAAAATATTGGTCATATAATAACAACTCACTGAAATTTAATTTATATTTTAGCTAGTAATATTTTCAACATCTTTAACAGATTAATTAACAGCTAATTATAATGAGTAAAACACAAATCCAACCTAAACTATTTCATTGTTCTAAGACTGAAATACTTGCTAAAAATATTGCCAATGCTTATGGTGTTGATTTAGGAAAAATCATCACTTCTAAATATAGTGATGGTGAATTTCAACCATCTTATGAGGAATCTATTCGTGGGACTAGAATATTTATTATAGGATCTACAAATCCATCTTCAGAAAATTTAATGGAAATGCTACTTATGATTGATGCTGCAAAACGTGCATCTGCTAGACATATAACTGCTGTAATTCCTTATTTTGGATGGGCTAGACAAGATAGGAAAGATAAACCCCGAGTACCTATAGCTGCAAAAATGATAGCTAAAATATTAGAATCTGCAGGAGCTACAAGAATTATTACTATGGATTTACATGCAGATCAAATACAAGGGTTCTTTGAAATCCCAGTTGATCATCTTTATGCATCAACAATCTTCTTACCATACCTTCAAAGTTTACAATTAGATAATTTAACTATAGCATCTCCTGATATGGGAGGGTCAAAACGAGCCTATGCTTATGCGAAGGCCATGGAGAGTGATGTGGTAATTTGTTATAAGCAACGAGCAAAAGCAAATATAATTTCACACATGGAATTAATTGGTAATGTAGATGGAAAAAATGTTGTTCTAGTTGATGATATGGTTGACACCGCTGGTACTCTTACAAAAGCTGCTGATCTTATGATAGAAAGAGGAGCCTTAAGTGTAAGAGCTATATGTACTCATCCAATTTTATCTGGTAATGCTTATGACAATATCAGAAAATCCCAACTTAAAGAATTAATTGTTACAGACTCTATTCCGTTAATTAATTCAAGTTCTAAAATTAAAGTGTTATCTTGCGCCGATTTATTTGCTGATGTTATGAAGAAAGTTCACAATAATGAGTCAATAAGTTCAAACTTTATTATGTAAATAATTAACCTTAAAATAAAACAATGAAATCAATTACAATTAACGGATCTAAAAGAGAAAGCGTAGGCAAAAAGTCAACAAAAGCCTTACGTAATGCTGGACAGGTACCTTGCGTTATATACGGAGGAGATACCCCAATGCATTTCTCTGCACCAGAGTTGGCATTCTCCAAATTAGTATATACTTCAAAAGCGCATACAGTTGTAGTTGCTTTAGATAGTGGAGAGAAATTAGAAGCAGTTCTACAAGACATACAATTTCACCCAGTAACAGATAGAATTTTACATATTGATTTTTATCAACTATTTAGTGATAAAGCAATAGCTATGAATATTCCAGTAAATATTATAGGAAATTCAATTGGAGTGAAAATGGGTGGTAATCTTCAGAAAAATCAACGTAAATTAAGAATTAAAGCTCTTCCAACAAATTTACCTGATTATATTGAAATAGATATTTCAAATCTTGAAATCGGGCAAAGAGTATATATTCGCGAAATTTTAAATGATTCTTATTCTTTCTTACAACCTGATAGCACTGTAGTTTGTCAAATTAGAAGAGCTAGAGCTGCTTTAGTAGAAGCTACTCTTGAAGATGAAGATTCTGATTCAGAAGAAACTGGTGACTCACCAGAAACATCTGCTGAGGCTTCAGCTGATAAGCCTGCAGAATAAAATATACACTCAGTAATTAAGTTATTTAAAGCATTCTGGCTATTTGTCAGAATGCTTTTTTATTTTTGTAGTATTATATTTAATAGATGAAAAAATATTTAATTGTTGGCTTAGGGAATATTGGAGATGAATATGTTAACACTAGACATAATATAGGTTTCGATATGTTAGACTTTCTTATCAATAAATTAGACTTAAATTTTTCAAATGCTAGCTTTGGAAGTGTTTGTAAGTATAAATATAAGGGTAGATCTTTTATTTTTTTAAAACCAAACACTTATATGAATTTAAGCGGGGCAGCCGTACAATACTGGTTGAAATTTGAAAAAATTGAAATAAGTAATTTATTGATCATTAGCGATGACCTTAATTTACCATTTGCAAAATTAAGATTAAAACCTAGCGGAAGTAATGGAGGCCATAACGGCTTGAAAGACATCGAGAGCTGTCTTAACACAACAGAGTATAATAGATTAAGAATTGGTATTTCGAATGAATTTAAAAAGGGACATCAAAGTAACTTTGTGTTATCTAAATTTTCTAATGAAGAGTTATCAGATCTTAAAAAATTAAAAGAAACTGTTAGTGATTTAATTTTTTCATTTGTAATGAGTGGTATTTCATTAACAATGAACAGCTATAATTTAAAAAATTGATTAGAAAGAAACTAGAAAATTACAACTCAAAAAGCCATTCGGTAATAACTATCGGTACGTTTGACGGAGTACATATTGGGCATAGAAAAATAATCAATCAATTAACGACTATATCCTCTACAGATAATCTTGTCTCTATTTTGTTATCTTTTTTTCCACATCCAAAAATGGTTTTGCAAAGTAATAATGAAATTAAATTAATTAACACAATTAACGAAAAGCAAGATTTGTTAAACACTCTTAACTTAGATTTTCTAATAATTAAAGAATTTACTAAAGAGTTTTCTCGCCTAAGCGCTCTTGAATTTGTTAGAGATATACTGGTTAACAAGTTAAATGCTAAGCATATTATAATTGGTTATGACCACCATTTTGGAAGAAATAGAACAGCTAATATTCAGCAGCTTAGAGAGTTTGGAGAACTATATGATTTTACAGTTACAGAAATCTTAGCTCAAGATATTGATAACATAGCTATAAGTTCTACAAAAATTAGAAAAGCCCTAAATAATGGCGATATTAAATTAGCTAACAATTATTTAGGCTACAATTACTTTTTTAATGGTACTGTTATTCATGGAAATAATATTGGAAAAACAATTTCATTTCCTACAGCTAATATTAAAATTGATGAATCTTACAAATTAGTGCCTAAGAATGGAGTTTATATAGTCAAGTCTCTTATTGATGAGAAATGTGTTTTTGGGATGATGAACATAGGTACTAACCCAACTTTTAACAGAAAGAATCAGTCTATAGAAATTCATTTTTTAGATTTTAATAAAAACATCTATAATCAGAGTTTATCTGTAGAAATGATCACTAGAATTAGAAGTGAAAAGAAATTTAGTTCAATTGAAGATTTAAAAAAACAACTAGAGTTAGATAAAGTTACCACTTTGAGTTATATTAATAGTCTAAATATTTAATATTAAATCAATTATTATAAATTTGCAATAATTATTACTTTTTATGTTAGAAATAAATTTTATTAGAGAAAACAAAGATTTAATTGTTGATTCACTTTCAAAAAGAAACATAGATTCTTCATCCGTGATTGAGTCCGTAATTGATGTTGATACCAAAAAAAGAAAAATTCAAACTGAGTTGGATAACATCTTGCATCAGTCTAATTTAATTTCTAAAGAAATTGGTGATTTGTTTAAACAAGGTCATGTAAATCAAGCCTCTATTTTAAAAGAAAAAACTGTAGAATTAAAAGAAGCTAGTAAAAAATTAAATGAAGAATTAAATTCTGTAAAAAACAATCTCCAGCAGTTATTATATAAGATACCTAATATACCTCACCACTCAGTTCCTAAAGGGAAAAGCGAAGAGGATAATGTTGAAATAATGTGTGGTGGAGAGTTGCCAGATTTACCAAAAGGATCTTTACCACACTGGGATTTAGCAAAAAAGTATGATATAATCGATTTTGAATTGGGTAATAAAATTACCGGAGCTGGGTTTCCTGTATATAAAGGTAAAGGTGCTAAGTTACAAAGAGCACTAATTTCTTACTTCTTAGATATGAACACCAAAGCTGGTTATAATGAAGTTCAAGTACCTCATTTAATAAACGAGAAATCTGCCTTTGGTACTGGTCAATTACCAGACAAAGAAGGGATGATGTATTACATTCAAGAAGACAATTTGTATTTAATCCCCACGGCTGAAGTGCCAGCTACAAATATATTTAGAGACGAAATAATAGCTGAATCTAATTTGCCTAAACTATTAACTTCTTACACCCCTTGTTTTAGAAGAGAGGCTGGAAGTTACGGTTCTCATGTCAGGGGTTTAAATAGGCTCCATCAGTTTGATAAAGTCGAAATATTAAGAGTCGAACATCCGGATAAATCTTATGAAGCACTAGATAGTATGGTTGATCACGTGAAGTCGATTATAAATAAACTAAACCTTCCATTTAGAATTTTAAAATTGTGTGGATCAGATTTAGGATTTACATCTTGTCTTACTTATGATTTTGAATTGTTTTCAGCTGGTCAAAATAAATGGCTAGAGGTTTCATCTGTATCTAATTTTGAGACTTTTCAAGCAAATAGATTAAAATTAAGATACAAAAACTCATCTGGAAAGACTCAATTAGCACATACATTAAATGGTAGTTCATTGGCACTACCTAGAGTTTTAGCTACTCTAATTGAAAATAACCAAACTTCAAAAGGGATTGTTATCCCTGAGGTTCTAGTCCCTTATACAGGATTCTCTATAATCGATTAAATATGAGGAATGTCAAGCCAAAAAAATATTTAGGTCAACATTTTTTGAATGATGAAAATATAGCTAGAAAAATTGTTAATTCTTTATCCTTGTCAGGTTACTCAAATGTTATGGAAATTGGTCCCGGGACAGGAGTTTTAACCAAATATTTATTAGATTTAAAATTAGATTTAAAATTAGTTGAAATTGATAGTGAGTCAGTGATTTTTCTTAAGACAAAACTTGGAATAGACCCATCTATTATTTTAGAGAGCGACTTTCTTAAATTAAAATTAGATGACGTTTTTATAAACAAGTTCGCAATTATAGGTAATTTTCCTTATAATATTTCAACTCAAATAATTTTTAAAGCTTTAGAATACAAAAATCTGGTTCCAGAACTAATTGGGATGTTTCAAAAAGAAGTAGCTGAAAGAATATGTGAAAAAAAAGGGAGTAAAAAATATGGTATTCTTTCAGTTTTGACCCAAGCCTATTATGAAACTGATTACTTGTTTTCTGTCCCTCCCTCTGTATTTACCCCACCACCAAAAGTTACCTCTGCAGTAATAAGATTGATCAGAAAAGAACAATTAGATATTAATTATAATGAGAGACTTTTTTTTAAAGTTGTAAAGTTGTCTTTTCAGCAAAGAAGAAAAACATTAAGAAATAGTTTAAAAACTTTTAATTTATCCGATAGTTTGAGAGAAGATACTATCTTTGATTTAAGGCCCGAGCAATTATCTGTTGAAGAATTTATTTCTTTAACAGATTTAATCGATAAAAATAATTAGACTTTTTGAGCAAAGTTGAAAAAAATATAAAATTTAAATTAACTGATTTACTGATCAGTGAAGTGATTGTTTTAGTCACTTCGTCTGACGATAAATCGTTGTTAGATAAGTTAAGCACTTTCCATCATGCAGATATTGCAGAAATTTTAGAGGAATTAAATTTTGAGCAGGCAACTTATATAATCAAACTTTTAGAAAGTGATAAAACTTCTGAAGTTCTTATGGAACTTGATGAGGATTTTAGAGAACAAATACTAAAAAACCTTTCACCTAAAGAAATTGCAGAAGAAATTGAAGAATTAGATACTGATGACGCTACGGATATAATTTCCGAATTATCAGTTGAGACTCAAAAGAAAGTTATCTCAAAAATAATTGATGCTGAACTTAAAGCTGATATTAAAGAGTTATTAAAATATGATGAAGACTCCGCTGGAGGCCTTATGGCAAAAGAATTAGTTAAAGTTAACGAAAATTGGACAGTAACTAAATGTGTCAAGGAAATGCGAATCCAAGCTGCAGAAGTTACCAGAGTACATTCTATTTATGTAGTTAATGATGATAATAAATTAGTAGGGAGATTATCCCTCAAAGATTTATTAGTATCTAACACGAGATCAAGTATTCAATCAATATATATAACTAAAGTGGATTCTGTTAATGTTAATGATGAAGCAGAGAGTGTCGCAAATATTATGCAAAAATATGATTTAGAAGCTATCCCTGTTGTTGATGATGAAAATACTTTGTTGGGTCGTATTACTATAGATGACATTGTTGATTTAATTAAAGAAGAAGCTGAAAAAGATTATCAATTAGCAGCTGGTATACTGCAGGATGTTGATGTTGATGATACAATATTGCAATTATCTCGCGCTAGACTTCCTTGGCTGCTTTTAGGTCTCTTAGGAGGGATAGGCGCAGCGATAGTAATGGGAACGTTTGACGTTATCCTGCTTAAACATCCGATCTTATTTTATTTCACTCCTTTAATTGCGGCAATGGCAGGAAATGTTGGCGTACAATCAAGTGCAATTATTGTACAAGGACTCGCTAATGATGATATAAGAGGTAGTGTGAATAATAGGCTACTAAAAGAGACTTTTTTATCCATATTAAATGGAGTTATTTTAGCTATCATTTTATTTTTATTTATTATCACATGGAATCCAGATGAATATCTGGTCGCTTTAGCTATTTCGATTTCATTAGTGATTGTAATTATTGTAGCTGGAATTATAGGTACTTTTATTCCACTTTTTTTAGATAAAAGAGGTATAGATCCAGCAATAGCAACTGGCCCATTTATTACCACAAGTAATGATATTTTTGGTATTTTAATTTACTTCTATATTGCTAAATTAATATTGCCTTTTTAATGAAGATTCTTCATATTGATTCAAATCATCCATCACTAATTCCAATGTTAACAAAAAATGGTCATGTTAATCATACTGATTTTATTTCATCAAAAAATGATATAGGCTTGATTATTAAGAATTATGATGGATTAATTTTGCGTAGCAGGTTTAAAATTGATAAAGTATTTATAGACAAAGCTACCAACTTAAAGTTTATAGCTAGAGTGGGGTCTGGAATAGAAAATATTGATTTAGAACACGCCAGAACTAAAAATATTAGAATCATATCATCTCCCGAAGGTAATAGTAACGCTGTTGGAGAACATGCCATGGGTTTACTTTTATCTTTGTTAAATAATATTAACACCTCATCAATAGAAGTTAAAAAAGGATTATGGATTAGAGAACAAAATAGAGGTTATGAATTAGAGGGCAAGACAGTAGCTATATTGGGCTTGGGTAATACTGGAAAAAGTTTTGCAAAAAAAATAGCTGCCTTTAATTGTAATGTAATTTTTTACGATGTAAATGACAATGTTAAAAGTGATATTGCGAAAAAATCTTCTTTAGATAACATTTTCGAAAATGCTGATGTTCTTAGTCTACACTTACCACAGACAAATTTAACATTTAATTTATTTAATAAAATTTTTATTGAAAAATTTAATAAACCTTTTTGGCTGTTAAACACAAGTAGAGGAACTATAGTTAATACTACAGATTTAATTGAAGCTTTAAAAACTAAGAAGGTTTTAGGAGCAGGTCTTGATGTACTGGACATTGAAAGTTCTTCATTTACTGAAATCATAAATGATAAAAATGAAGATTTTTATAAATTAAATTCTTTAAAAAATGTGATTATTACTCCTCATATTGCTGGCTGGACTTTTGAAAGTAATATTAAATTATCTCAAATTATTGTAGATAAAATTGAAACTTATTTTAAATTAATATGAAAAACATTTTAGTACTATGCACGGGAAACTCTTGTAGAAGTCAAATGGCACATGGCTATCTAGAATTATATGCAACCTCAAGATTTAAAATTTATAGTGCTGGTGTGGAGGTACATGGAGTCAATCCGACTGCAATTGAGATCATGAAAGAAGATAATATTGACATTTCAAATTACTCCTCAAATCACATAGACGAATACTTATCTATTGACTTTGATTATATAATCACTGTTTGCGATCATGCTAAGGAAAGCTGCCCTTTGGTTGATTTTAAAGACGCTATTAAGATTCATAAGAATTTTTCAGACCCTTCAAAAACAGACAGTAAATCAGATTTATTTTTAGAAAACTTTAGAGCTGTGAGAGAGGATATAAAAAAATATTGCATTGATTTTATTGATAAAAGAGCTTAGGTTTTAGCTGCAAATAAACTGTAAAGTGTTGTTGTATAATTGTTCAATTATTATGTTTTTATCTTTTTTAAACTGATCAACAGATTTTTTTTCTAAATTTCTAACAGTATATAACTTTAATTTTTTTTCAATATGAATTTTGAAATTAGATTTCAACTCATTTATTAATTTATCAATATTACTATAGTTATCATCAACACATAAAGTTAGGCTAATTGCGGAGTTCTGAGTTAAGTTTATTTTTATTTTATAGTTAGATAATAAATTTAAAATTGATTTTGTTTTATCATTAATTGTAAACGAAAAATCTAGAGAAGAAATACTTATTAAAATTTGATTCTCTTTTAAAATATAGCAAGGAATTTTAGGGAATAGCTCCTTTGATTTGCTAACGCATGTCCCAATTGCATTAGGGTTATTGTAAGATTTTACATATAAAGGAATTTCTTTTTTTTGTAATGGCTGAATAGTTTTTGGGTGTACGACAGAAGCACCATAAAAGGCTAATTCAATCGCCTCGTCATAAGAAATTTTTTCTAAGAGGACAGTGTTTTTGAATTTTTTAGGATCTGCATTTAAAATACCATCTACATCTTTCCAAATAGTTACTGAGTTTGCGCTTAAACAGTACGCAAATACAGCAGCAGTATAATCGCTAGCTTCCCTACCCATTGTTGTCGTAAAATTATCTTCATTACTGGCGATAAAACCTTGAGTTAAGGTTATGTTTGGATTAAAATTTGTTGCCAGAATATTTTTTTTAGTGATCTTCCAATTAATATTTGAATTCCTGTAATATGAATCCGTTTTAATCAATTCTCTAACATCTTTAAAGCTGCTTTTTATATCAATAAAATTAAGATATTCATTTAATATTTTTGATGATAAAATCTCTCCATATGATATTACTTGGTCATAAATAAAATTATAGTTTGGTGACTTGTTCTTTTTAAAAAAATTATGAATCTCCATAAAATCCTCTTTTATTATTTTATAGATAGCATGATTTTTTGTAAATAATTCATTTAATATTTTAATATGAAACTCATGTAATTCATTTATTGAATTTTTAAATTCGTCACTGTCCTCAAGATATAATTCAATAATATTCTCAAATGCATTAGTTGTTTTGCCTATCGCTGATACAATTATGATTGTATTACTACAGTCAATTGTATTGATTATTTCAGCAACTTTTTTAATATTAGTCGAGTTTTTTATAGATGCACCTCCAAATTTTAAAATTTGCATAGTTTATTTATATTTTTTTAATCCATTATTATCTAGGTGAAAAATACTCCAGTCTTTTTTTATTAGCGCTCCTTTTTTATGGTAAAATTTTATTGCTTTCTCATTCCAATTAATCACCTCCCAGGATACTCTTTTAACATTTAACTTTTTAGCATAATTAATGACTGAATCAAACAGTAAACTTCCAATTCCGTTACCTCTCATTCTTTCTGTGACTATTAAATCTTCAAGATGAATAGTTCTACCTTTCCATGTAGAATATCTATTATATATTACAGCAGCTCCAATTGTTTTGTTATCATTTTTTGCTACAAAACATTTAAAGTATGAATTTTTTATAAACCCATCGTTGATAAGTATTGTAGAGTCAATGTCAACTTCTTTAGGTTCTTTCTCAAATTTAGCTAACTCTTTTATAAGGGCTATTACATCTTTCATATCCTCTTTTTTAGCCTCTTTTATTATAATTTTCATAATCTAAATATATTCTCAAATATAGGTATATAATAAAAATTTATATCTAAATTTAAAAAATATTAAGATTTACGTTTTGACAAATAAAAACCAAACTCTCGGAGAATTTATTATTGAAAATCAAAAATCTTTTCAATATTCCTCCGGCGAACTTTCATCATTAATTAATTCTATAAGACTAGCAGCTAAAGTTGTAAACTTCCAAGTCAATAAAGCAGGCCTTGTGGATATAATTGGAGATCGAAATACTATAAATACTCAAGGTGAAGAACAACAAAAGCTTGATTTTTATGCTAATAATATATTTATAAATGCTTTAAGAAATAGAAATATTGTCTGTGGTATTGCTAGTGAAGAAGAAGAGGATTTTATATCAATCAATAGTCTTGATGAATTAAACAATAATAAATATGTCGTTTTAATTGATCCGCTTGATGGATCATCTAACATCGATGTTAATGTTTCTGTAGGCACAATTTTCTCCATTTATAAAAGAGTTAGTAAAACAGGATCTAAAGTAGTTCTTGATGATTTCCTTCAAGAAGGTTGTAAGCAGGTAGCTGCTGGTTATATTATTTACGGAACCTCTACAATGTTGGTTTATACAACAGGTCATGGAGTTAACGGATTTACATTAAACCCTGCTATTGGAACTTTTTATTTATCCCACCCAAAAATTACATTTCCTGCAAATGGAAGTATTTATTCCATAAATGAGGGTAACTATGTGCAATTTCCAAAGGGTGTAAAAGATTACATCAAGTATTGTCAAAGTGAAACAGATAAATCAGCTTATACATCAAGGTATATTGGATCTCTAGTTTCTGATTTTCATAGAAATATGATTAAGGGTGGCATATATATGTATCCAAATACCTCAAAAAACACTAGTGGTAAGTTGAGATTATTATATGAATGTAACCCAATCGCATTTATTTGTGAACAAGCCTATGGGATAGCAACTGATGGATACTCCAGAATACTAGATATCAAGCCTAGTAAATTACATCAGCGTATACCATTTTATTGTGGTAGTTCAGACATGGTAAAAAAGTTGAAATATTTCATGAATAATAATTAAATTTCAAATTTCAAATTTTATATTTGCATCAAAATTTAAAAAGTGAGTAATATAGATATCTCGCAATCTTTAGCTGAGTCTTTGCAAATGCAAAAACTTGAAACTTCTATATCTAAAAATGAAAATAATACACTTTTAAAAGGGTTAGTTGGTTCTTCATTATCCTTCGTGATATCATCAATTTTTTCTAAAAAATCAACTTCAATTTTATTTATCTTAGAGGATAAAGATACTGCTGCGTATCATTTCAATGATTTAGAAAAATTAAACAACAATAAGGTTCTTTTTTATCCCGAGAGTTATAAAAACCCATATTCATCTAACAATATTGATAACTCAAATATCCTATTAAGAGCAGATGTTCTTAACAAGATTAATTCAGTTAATGAAAGTTTTATTGTAGTTACCTACTATAAAGCTTTATTTGAAAAAGTAGTTACAAAATTAGAACTGCAGAAAAACACACTCGGAATTAAAGTCGGAGATGAATTATCTATAGATTTTATTAATGAGATGCTATTTGAGTACGAATTCTCTAGGGTAGATTTTGTAACTCAGCCTGGTGACTTTTCTGTAAGAGGAGGGATCATTGATGTCTTCTCTTTTTCGAATAACGAGCCATATAGAATTGAATTTTTTGGAGATGAAATTACTAGAATAAGATCATTTGATTTAGAATCTCAACTTTCAATTACTAGTTATAATGACATTAAAATAATCCCCAATATTCAATCAGATATAAAAATAGAAAACAGAATAAGTTTTCTGGATATTTTACCTTCAGAAAGTATAGTATTTTCTAAGAGTTCAAAGTTTTTGTTAAATGAAATTAAAACTTTATTTGACAAGTCTGTTACAATATATAAAGAACTGTCTAGCACTACTGTTCAACTACAACCAAAAGAGTTATTTAGCTCATCTAAAGAGATTAAAAAAAGCTTAATTAAACATAAATTAGTTGAAATAGGATCAAATTCTATTTTTAGTAATAATATAATTAATTATAATACCAAGCCTCAGCCATCTTTTAATAAATCCTTCGAGTTATTAATTGATAATTTGAATAGTTATGCTAAACTTGGATTTAAAAATTACTTATGCTGTGCTAATAAACAGCAACAAAATAGATTCACAGATATTTTTGATAATCTTGATTTAGATGTAAATTATATCCCAGTTATTCTTCCTCTTTTTAAAGGTTTTATTGATAATGATAATAAAATAATTTGTTATACAGATCACCAGGTATTTGACAGATACCATAAGTATAAAATAAAAGATGTTTACGCTAAAAAACAAGCGTTAAATATAAAAGAGCTTACAAAGTTAAAAGTAGGAGACTATATCACTCATATTGACCATGGTATTGGTAAATTTGGAGGCTTAAAAAAAATTGATGTTGAAGGGAAAATGCAAGAATCAATAAAGTTGATTTATGGAGATAGAGATACCTTATATCTTAGTATACATTCTTTACACAAAATAACCAAGTATAATAGTAAAGATGGCAAAGCTCCAAAAATATACAAATTAGGTAGTAAAGCTTGGAAAATATTAAAGCAAAAGACAAGATCAAAAGTTAAAGTAATTGCTTATGATTTAATTAAGCTATATGCGAAAAGAAAAAATCAAAAAGGGTTTCAATATTCCCAAGATAGTTCTCTTCAGCATGAATTAGAGGCCTCTTTTATTTATGAAGACACACCTGATCAAGTAAGCTCTACTGCAGATGTTAAAAAAGACATGGAAAGTCTTCGTCCAATGGACAGGTTGATTTGCGGTGATGTTGGTTTTGGAAAAACTGAAATAGCAATTAGAGCTGCTTTTAAAGCTGTTGATAATAACAAACAAGTAGCTATTTTGGTACCTACTACGATATTAGCTTTTCAACATTACAAAACATTTTCTTCCAGATTAAGAGATTTTCCAGTGTCTATAGATTATCTAAATAGATTCAGAAGTCCATCTGATAAAAAAAATATTATCGAAGAAATATCTAATGGTAAAATAGATATCATAATTGGGACCCATCAACTAGTTAATAAAAATATAAATTTTAAAGACTTAGGTTTGTTAATTGTTGATGAAGAGCAAAAGTTTGGAGTCTCAATTAAAGAAAAATTAAAAAATATTAAAGAAAATGTTGATGTTTTAACTTTATCGGCTACTCCGATTCCAAGGACACTTCAGTTTAGTTTAATGGCTGCTAGAGATTTATCTATAATAAATACTCCCCCGCCGAATAGGTATCCAATCTCAAGTGAAGTTGTTCGTTTTAGTGAAACTATAATTAGAGATGCTATTACATTAGAAATCCTTAGAGCAGGTCAAGTATTTTTTATTCATAATAGAATTGAAAACATTAATGAAGTTGCTGGTTTAATACAAAGATTAGTTCCCGAAGCAAAAATAAAAGTTGGTCATGGAAGACTTGAAGGCAAGAAACTAGAGCAATTAATGTTGGACTTTATGGATGGATCTTTCGATGTATTGGTGAGTACTACGATTGTTGAAAGTGGCTTAGATGTACCTAATGCAAATACTATTTTTATAAATAATGCTAATAATTTTGGTTTAAGCGATTTACATCAAATGAGGGGTAGGGTAGGTAGAACTAATAAAAGAGCTTTCTGTTATTTCATAACTCCTGATTACTCAACCATGACTGATGATGCAAGAAAACGAATTACCGCTTTGGAAGAACATACAGCATTAGGCAGTGGATTTAATATAGCTATGAAGGATTTAGAAATTAGAG
>Ga0209830_10002798_pt1 | contig 13741 bp, 13 predicted proteins | sample ArcticOcean_MG_C_12_FD_187439 | JGI IMG/M metagenome (GOLD analysis project Ga0209830, IMG submission 187439) | Marine microbial communities from western Arctic Ocean - ArcticOcean_MG_CB8_130 (SPAdes) (version 2) | ecosystem: Environmental > Aquatic > Marine > Oceanic | place: Arctic Ocean...
AGGGTAGGATTTTCATCGGTTTCTATCTCCAGCGTATGCAATCCGGGGAAGAAGACTCAATACGAATTCTGAAAATCCCACGAATTCCTCTTGCAGACAGACATCGAGTCCGTCACGGCTGAGTCGTGTCCCAACGAGTGCATAAATATCCCGATGAGGGTTTTGAAGGTCTCATTTTCGATTTAGACGGAACACTGATCGACTCGATGCCGGCACATTTCAATGCAATGAGGCAGGCCCTCGAAGAGGAAGGTGGTAAAGGCCTTTTCACGAAAGAACGTTTCTCTGAACTCGGAGGGAAACCTGCTGCTGACATCGTTGATCTATTAAATAACGAAAATGGATTGAGGATAAATGCCCCGAAAGTTTGCCAGCGACAACATGAGATCCTGGCAAGCAATCTGGATCAATTTGAAGTCATTCCTGAAGTGGCCAATTACGCGGCAGAGCATCGTGGAAAAGTACCGATGGCGGTAGCGAGTGCGGGCACGAGCACCATGGTGAAAGCTTCTCTCGAGAGCGTCAACATGCTGTCGTGGTTCGATGCCATCGTTGGCTCTGATGAAGTCAAAAACGGAAAGCCATCGCCAGATGTCTATCTTGAGGCAGCGCGCCGGATCAATGTTGATCCAGAAAATTGCGTGGTCTTTGAGGATAGTGAGGCCGGGATGCTCGCAGCAAAATCTGCCGGAATGAAAGTGGTCGCTGTTTCCCCAGGTGATTAAAGAATTTATATCGCGCAGAGTTTCAAAAGAGTCAAAATGACAACACGGGGGCGATCACTCAAATCCGATCGCTCCGAATCTTACTGCTAGGAAATTGCTTTTGGCGGGAGGGCTTTGAAGCCGCCTTTGGACCGGATCGGATGGGGGAGAAAGGGGGTTGACTCGCGCCACTGTTATCTTCGCTAAGGAGAAGGATTCTTGGAAGATCCGTGCCATGCACTGGTCACCGATCTCTGGAGGTCAGGGAACCAGCACCATCAGTGTAAAGAAGTAGAACCACTCTAATCCTGATTAATTACGGGGGCCGGCCATAACCATGGTCGGCCCTTTTTTCTTTCCCTGAAGACTGTTCATTAATTAGAATGGGAGACCCTCCCTTCAATGAAAATGAAATCATTACTAATTTTACCGGTCATTATAATTTCCCTGGCCTCAGGTTTCGGGGAAGAGACTGATCCTATCAAGGATCCTAAAAGGAAAATTCCTGCCCAATCAAAAATCGAGCCGACCTTCCACGTGGCGAAGGGGGTGGACGTGAACGGGTCCCTCATTAAATATTATAAGAGGGGACTCGACTACGCGATTAACTACTTTGGGAATTACGGCCCTTACCATATTTATCTTCTCGGGCCCGAGGATGAGAAGAGTGTCCGTGCCCTCTTCAGGGACAGGGCAGAGAGCCGGGTCAATCCTGACGCCAAAGAAACAGCAGAGGAGCAGATCGCGGAATTTTTAAAACGCTCGAACGTTGTTAAGGAAATCAAATCGACTCTGGCCGGAGAATCTGCTGGAGGCCTGACCTGGACGCCGGCCCCGGCCCGCATCTATGAAGACGTCTCGACCAATGCCACTGGGAGGGCAAAGAGTCCCACCGAGAATACCTGGGGAGCGTTGCATGAGTATCACCATGTTTTTCAGATCGCGCACTCCGGGGCCGAGGAAGAGAGGAGCTCGGACAAGAATTCCTGTTCCTGGATGAGGGAAGGCATGGCGACTTACAGTTCGGCCAAGTTCATGGAAAACCTCAAGTTCATTAATTTGAAGGATTACATGCTGGAGCTCAGGAAGTTCGGGGCCAATATCAGCAGGCCCGGTATCAATGAGTTCATTAGTAAGAATTCGGACTACCGTCTGGACAATGAAACTTACTGGGACGAGGGAAAAGCGCCTCAGGTCTACTACATGATCGGTGCTTGGGCCACTGCCTACCTCATTCATGCGAAGGGCATTGATGAGGAAACTGTTCTGAGGGACTGGTGGTATGATATTCTTCCGATGGGGAAAGCCGCTGCCTTCAAGAAGCACATGAAAATATCACTCGATCAGTTCTATAAGGAATTCGATACTTTTATCAGAAAACCGGACGATGAGGTCATGAAGATTTTTCGGTAAGGAGCAGCAATGAATGTCCCTGTTTCTTTTTTTTATCAGGTTGTGAATTGTGACTGCTAGGAATTTGCTTTTGGCGGGAGGGCTTTGAAGCCGCCTTTGGACCGGAGCGGAGGGGGTGAAAGGGGGTTGGTGTGCCGTGACTGCTAGGAAATTGCTTTTGGCGGGAGGGCTTTGAAGCCGCCTTTGGACCGGATCGGATGGGGGAGAAAGGGGGTTATTTTGCAATCGGTTTCGCTGGAGGACGCCAAACACGTGATCGATTATCTTTGGGATAACGCATTCACCTACGTCAATCCGGGCTAATTACGCCATTCTAAAATGACGCCATGGCCCAGACGAAGCGGGACCGTTCAGCGCACTAAATCAGGACACCTAAAATCGGAGTGTCAGACCAGCTTCGACAAAGATTCCCGAATCGATATCATCGGTCTGAAGTTCATTGCTCTCGGTGTCTTCGATCTCCATCTCTCGCAGGAAGGAATACCCGATCGTCGCGGAGGCCCATAATTTTTTGCCCAACCGGTGCTCACTCCTGAGCGCTACCCGCAAATCACTGACATTAATATTGCGCTCGGGGCCCAGCTTATCTGCTTCAATATTCCATGTCGGGGAACGATATTGTCCCACCAAAGAAAGCAACCAATCGTCGCTGACGTGGAAACTGAGACTGGCTCTCGGTCCGAGAAGATAGGCTTGCCAATCCTCATCGAAGTTCCAAATGAATCCTGGTCCGCCCACCAGTAACGAATCATCAAAGCCTTCCGAATAGTAGATTCCCCCGAAGATAAAAAGTTCCGGACTGTAGGCATATCCAGCTCCCAATGCCGCCGCAAAAGAGAAGTTGTCACTATTACTCAAATCGCCGCTGAACGAGGGCATGATCATTCCCCCGGCGATCCAACGATGGGCCGGTTCATAAAGATAGGTGATGGGCATCCGAATTTGGTGCAGTGAGTCCTCGGACAAAAGAGTTCGTCCATCCGTGCTGAATTTGGTCAGGTTATAGCTGATCATCGGGACCACGTATCCTTTGCCGACCCGGATCGAGGCAAAGGGAGCAAACAAAGAAAACTCATCGACGCTCACATCGTCATCGATGCTATCAAAATCAGAGGAAAAGACATGAGTATAGTTCAGTGTCCCCATCGGAATGCCGCTTCCCTTATCGGCCTTTGAAGTGTCAAAGAACTTCAGAATCGGGGCTTCATAAAGACGGGCCAGTCCGGTGGGCCGTTCCGAGATCACCGAATCCGGGGCTGACGGCAAAGTCTCTTTTTGAGCACTGAGAGCGGAGACGCCAAATCCGGTGGCGAGAAGGAATACAGTTTTTATGTTCATTATATTGGCGTCGTTGCGAAAATCTTCCATGATTCGGCGATAGTCTAATAGAATTTTTAGGCCAAGAGGCGTGAGATGAAAATTTAGGGAAGACCCGGCATTCCCCACCCCTCCCCTTGTCATCAGAAAGGTTCCCTCACATTCCATCAGGCCACCAAGCATTTTCCTCTAATTTTTTAAAAGAAAATTCCGGAAATTGATTTCCTGCTAGGAAATTGCTTTTGGCGGGAGGGCTTTGAAGCCGCCTTTGGACCGGATCGGATGGGGGAGAAAGGGGGTTGATCGCTGAGCTACCGCGGGTGGTAAGTTTGACCATGGTCATGGACGCGGCCGACTTCGGTCACGCCAATGACTGGAAGCCCAACGAGGCGGGTGAGCCATTGCGCTGCAAGCACACACGGAGAGGTTTCGTGTTGGTGGATTGAATTTTTTGGATCCCGCCTCCACTTTAGGACGTAAAAAAAGCCACCAAGACGAATGTTGATGACTTCTGTTGAGTTCGGGGAAGTCAGTTAAAGTTCCACATTTTTCCTTTTTCCTGATCGGCGAAGACTTTGCTGCTCTGCATATAGGAATTCGGGGGATTGGGGAGCGGGCCGTCGTCTAGGCGGGGAAGTTTGGCACCGGTGGTGGAGTCCCACGGCTGGGAAGTGGATACGTTTACGGGGGTGCCGACGCGGGTCATATCGAAAACTTTACGAGCGGAATTGAGCGGCATGCGGACGCAGCCGTGGGTTGAAGGGTATGGTTTCACAAAACCCCAGTGCATTCCGTATGCGGGGCTGTAGAAGGACATCCAGTAGGTCATCGGATAGCCTCTTCCCGGGTTTCCTTGACGGCGGCGATGGCGGGTTTTCGAGTTGATCTTGAAGTTACCTTTTGGAGTGGGTGTGGCGCTTGTGCCGACGCCGATGGGAGTGGCGAGGAGGACTTCATTTCCTTCGGTCACATAGAGCTTCCCGGCACCGGTGCTGATGTGAATCTTCACTGCGGAAGGGTTGCTTGGCTTCTTGGCTGGAGGGTCAAATGAGAATGCCGTGCCTGAGCCAGAGCTCATGTTGCCGCAGGAACTCAAGAAAATGGCAGCACTGCCGAGGGCGACTGAAGTGAGGATTCGGAGTAGTTTATTCATGGTTTTTGGACTTGGTTGAGACAAATCAATGTTGCCGGAAGTATGATATTTAATCAAACTGCTAGGAAATTGCTTTTGGTGGGAGGGCTTTGAAGCCGCCTTTGGACCGGATCGGATGGGGGAGAAAGGGGGTTGATTGTCCAATTCATTTTACCTTAATTTATGCTACTCTGCCAAACACTGAAAAACAATTCGATAAAAATCTGGGTGGGACTGCCAGGTCTGACCTGTGACGATCTTACCGTCGCGAACTGCCTCATCCTTACCGATGAAGGTTCCACCGCAGCTTTCCACTTCAAACTTCACATGCTCATAGCAAGTGATGTTTTTATCTCTGACTAAGCCTGCTGTCACTAATATCTGGATGCCGTGACAGATGGCAAAAATATACTTATCATGCTCAGAAAAATGCCTCACGATATCTATCGTTGTCTGATCATTTCTTAAAAACTCTGGAGCTCGTCCACCGATCAATAAGACAGCTTCATAATCATTAGGATTCACATCCGCCAGCGCGATGTCTGAATCTATATAATAGCCCTTACGCTCTATATATGTATCCCAACCTGGCTCAAAATCATGAATAACTAAGTTCAGTGTCTTCTTATTTGGTGCTGCTATCGTCGCACTCCATTCAGCTTCTTCAAACCGATGCTTAGCATATAGAGTCTCATAGCTCTCGCCTCCGTCTCCTGTAATGATCAATAATTTTCTCATTATTTTCTGTTTTATGTATTTGAATTTTATGATTGTTCACCTATTTACCACATACTGATCACAGAACCCTCTGTATCTCCCTTGAAAAGGGAGACTTTGTTCTCGATATTGAGATCAATTTGGATATATAATTACCTTGTTTTTACTGCTAGGAAATTGCTTTTGGCGGGAGGGCTTTGAAGCCGCCTTTGGACCGGATCGGATGGGGGAGAAAGGGGGTTGATCCTCTACCGCCGCGATCTCGATGATTCCGCACTGGCAGAGGCACAAACAAGCGCTAGGCGATGATATCGTGTACCACCTCGCCGTGAACATCGGTCAGCCGGAAATCACGTCCGCCATAGCGGTAAGTGAGCTTGGTGTGGTCCAGGCCGAGTAGGTGTAGCATTGTCGCGTGCAAGTCGTGGAGGTGGACCTTGTTCTCCACCGCTTCGTAGCCAAGTTCGTCGGTTTTTCCATAGGCTAGGCCACCGCGAACGCCGCCGCCCGCCATCCAGATCGTGTAGCCCGCAGCATTGTGGTCTCGACCGGGGGAACCTTGTCCATCGAGGAGCTGCGACTCCGGCTGACGTCCGAACTCGCCTCCCCAGAACACCAGAGTCTCGTCCAACAGGCCGCGGCGTTCGAGGTCGGTAAGAAGTGCGGCGATCGGTTGGTCGATCTCCTCGCACCGCGCCGGAAGACCGGTTTCGATGGCAGAGTGATGATCCCATCCACTACAGGCGACCTCCACAAAGCGCACCCCCGACTCGACCAATTGGCGCGCCATCAGGCACTGGCGGCCAAAATCGTCGGTCCGTTTCCCGCCGATGCCGTAGAGATCTAGGGTCTCCTTTGATTCCCTGATGGTGTCGATGACTTGAGGGATGGCCTCCTGCATGTTGCTGCTTAGATTGAGCGAATCGATGACTCCTTTGACGTTCGGATTCCCACCACTGCGCTGCAGCAATTCGCGATTCATTGATTGGGTGAAGTCCAAGACGCCATTCGAGACGCCCGGCGTAGTCCCGTTTCCGCTCAGGTTCTTAATTTTCGCATCTTTCACCGGTCGCCCTTCCCAGCCGATGCGGCTCGCCTGGTAGGCGCTCGGCAGGAATGCGTTGCCATAGTTGGACGGTCCGCCGAATGTGCGCGTCGGCTTGACGGTGACATAACCGGGAAGATTTTTGTTCGAACTCCCGAGGCCATGCAAGACCCAGGAACCGAGTGAGGGGCGCACGAACTGAAAACTCCCGGTGTGCAGTAAGGGGATGGCCAGCGGGTGTGCGCTGCTGTCCGTCTGCATGCTGTTAATGACGCAAAGCCGGTCGGCCTGTTTGGCGATGTGGGGCAGCAGTTCGGAAATCCACAGCCCGCTCTTGCCATGCTGCGCAAAGTCCCACAGCGGGGCCATGAGCTTCTTTTTCTTTTTTCCTTCCTTGCCACCATCCGCGAAAAGCTTCGGCTTGTAGTCGAACATCTCATGCTGGGAAGGGCCGCCGTTCATAAACAGGAAGATCATCCGTTTGGCCTTCGGTGCGAAATGGGGCCCGCTTGGAGATTGCGTTCCGGCCCTGCTCTGGCTGGCTGTCAGACCTGCCAGAGCGAGCGAGCCAAACCCGCACGATCCGAGCTTGAGCCAGTTGCGGCGTGACATGTTGAAGGGCTGTTGTTCGGGATTCATCTTACTTTTCGATATCGACTAGGTAACGGAACTCGGCGGTTGAAAACAATGACAGAAACAGGGTCGACCAAGCGCTCTCGTCGCGGTCTTCGATCTCTGCCTCGGTGTTGCGCGTCAGCGCAAGGAGCGCGCGCGCTCCCTCTTGCTCTTCCGCAGTGGCCGCTCGTGAAAACACCCAACGCATCGCAAGGTCGATCCGGCCGGTATCATTTCCCGCAGAAGGATCTGCGAGCAGGCGTTTCGCGGCGTGCTTTGCCTGCTCGGCGACAAATTTAGAATTACGCAGAAAGAGGGCCTGGGAGGGGACTTCGGTCACGGCCCGTTTTCCACTGACCAGGCTAGAGGACGGAAAGTCGAAGCGGTCGAATATTTCGGGTGCATAGTCGCGGATCACCGGCAGATAGACGCTGCGGTGATTACTGGGCGGTTGCAGCTTCTCTGTATCGACGCCGCGCACCAACTTGTCACCCAGACCAGTCACTGTTGACCCGACCGGGGGTTCGATATTGAGTTGGCCACTGACGGCGAGGATCGCATCACGAATCGCCTCCACAGGCAAACGGCGTGGCATCGAGCGCCATAGCAAGCGGTTTTCTGGATCGATCTCTTGGCTCTGCTCATCTCTCGCGCAGCTGAGTTGATAGGTCCTGCTGAGAACAATTTTTCGGATCGTCTGCTTGATCGACCAACCCTCGTCCATGAACTCAACAGCCAAGGTGTCGAGTAATTCGTGGTGGCTGGGGGGCGTGCCCATCGCGCCAAAGTTGTCCACTGACTCGACCAAGCCACGACCGAAAAGATGGTGCCAGATGCGGTTGACCATCACCCGGGCCGGCAGTGGGTTGTGGCGGTTTGTCATCCAATTGGCCAACTGCAGCCGACCACTCTGTTTGGGATCAATCGCGGGCACATCAGTGATCGGGATAGCGCTTAGAAATCCGCGTGGGGCAAGTTCGCCCGGTTCGCTGAGTTCACCACGGATGGCAATCTTCGTATCTGCGGGATCCGATCGATCCCGGGCGCTCATTGCGTATGGCGGGCGCGGTGGACGCTTCTTTTCCAGCTCCGTAACAGCGGCTGTAAGCGGCGCGAGTTCTCCCTTGAACCTAGCAATCATGGCCTCCGGGGTCTCTTTTGGTTCTGCCGCATTCTTCGAAATTTTAGCTTCAGCGGGAGGTGATGACCCAGCTTCGGGAGCCGCCGCTTCGGACCTGGCAACCACCTTCGTCGGCTCTGCTTTCTCTGCGGTTTTCTTCGCTTCTTCAGCTTTTGTCAGCTCGGCTTTCTTCTCGTCCCGGGACTTTTTTACCGCGTCGATTTTCTGTTCGTGAGTCTCAGCGGCGGCGTGCAAATCCACGCCATTGCGACCAAGCGGGAGTAGGTCCGTTGGGTTGTTGCTGTACTTCTGTTTGATGGTGCCATACAGAGCTTCGGTGCTGAGGAAAATACCGGCCAAGGAGTAGTAGTCTTTGGTCGGGATGGGATCAAACTTGTGATCGTGGCACTTTGCGCAGGAGACGGTGATCGCAAGAAAAGCGCGGGTGGTGACATCGATCTGGTCATCGACGATCTCCATACGATAGGGTATTCCGCTGGAATTGTGCCGCTTGGTTCCAAATGATAAGAGGCTGGTTGCCACCAGCCGATCTTCGCGATCTTTGGTTAATTCGTCAGGAGCTCCAGGCAACAGGTCTCCGGCAACCTGCTCCCGGATAAACTGATCATAAGGTTTGTCTGCGTTGAGGGCGCCGATTACGTAATCTCGGTAGGGCCAGGCATGGGGGTAGGAAAAGTTAAACTCCTTGCCACTTGATTCGGCAAATCGCACCACATCGAGCCAGTGCCGCCCCCAGCGCTCGCCGAAACGGGGGGAGGCGAGCAGTTGATCAACGATTTTGGCAAGGGCGTCAGGGGCCACGTCATCCAAAACCTCCTGGACCTGAGTGGGAGTCGGCGGCAGACCGACAAGGTCAAAATAGAGACGCCGCACAAGCGTGGTGCGGCTCGCATCGGCCACCGGGGTCAATCCGGCTTTCTCAAGTTTCGACAGGGTGAAGAAATCGATCGGGCTCCGCGGCCAGTCATCGTTCTCAACCTCCGGTTCCACAGCAGCCTGCGGGGGCTGAAATGCCCAGTTGCTTGAACCAGACTTCGGTTCCTCAGCGTGGGATGACATGAGCGCCAAGAGCATCAGACAAGAAGACATGACTGCTAGGAAATTGCTTTTGGCGGGAGGGCTTTGAAGCCGCCTTTGGACCGGATCGGATGGGGGAGAAAGGGGGTTGTCTTCCATGGTATAGGTTAGATCGTAATAATCCTGATAAATTTATTGGTGGGGATAGCTCGAATCCACAATTTGTGTTTTTACGCGGCGAGCCTATTTTGGTAGCCATATTATGGTTTCAAGGCCTTCCTGGAAGTGGCCCATTTATGTCAAACCCCTCAAATTTCGACAATATTAACTCAAGAATGCTTGAGCTTGGAGGCGATGCGCAGCTAACTACAGTCAAATTAAAATTATGAAGAAATTGCTTTTTTTATTATTAATAGGGAAAGGGGCTTTCGGAGCAACAATCCGTATGGAGTTCACTGGAACAATCGATCAAGTCACGGAGGGTGACTTGTTTCCGGTCGATGAATCCTTTAGAGTTATTGTGGACTATGAAACTCCTAACATGGCAAGTTTTGTAGATTCAGATTCAGTCATATATAATCAGATTCCGGTAAATGCGAGATTAGAAATTGGCACCGAAAACTTTTTAATGCGGGAAATGTTTGTTTTTGTAAGTTTGCTTCCGGATCCATCAAGCGGAGATTTTTTGACTTCCTTTAGTCCTTCTACTCCGTTTGGCGACATTCTTATTCCTCCGTTTCGTTCAAATAATTTAAATCTCAATATTTTGAGTGATGAAGTTATTTTTGATGATTCAAACAGACTTCCTTCTTCTTTGGATCAATGGGATTTGAATTCAGGTAATAGAGAAGTGACTTTTTTGCTTGAAGAAGAAGATGTTAATGGAGGAGCAGCAGAGCGTTGGGCATTCCAAAGTTCTTCACTTTCTTTGATCTCTCTCAGTTCGATTCCTGAGCCGTCAACGGCTGGATTGTTGGCTTTGGCCGCAGGAGGATTGTTTTTCCGAAGACGCAAAGTTTCAGGCGGTCTAGCAAGTGTTTTTGATGTCGATGTTTCTCTGAAATAGGATCCGAGAATACTTGCCCAGGAAATTCAACTAAGGCGGTCATTGGTTGATCCTGAAGACTCTCAATCACCGGAGAAAGGAACTGGAGGTGATCATCGAACAAAGCCTTTCATGTGAAACTCGGGAGTTCCTGGATCGACTTTTAGAGAAGGCCACGGATGTAAACGATGAGCCCATCAACCGATCCCGACTTACTCTCCTGAAGAGATGTTCGCAGTCAACCAGACCTGGAAAAATCAAGGAGAGCATCAGTGATCTTGAGCTGATTCGCGGTCTTCAAGAACAAGTGCAACCTGTGTTGGAAAAGCTCGGGCTTCCGTATGATGGTATCAGCTATTTTGCCAACAGCGTGATCCGCTCGGAAACTTTTAAAGTGACGCGGAGGGCTGAGAAAGATCGTTACCTTCCTATATCAGGTCCTGTGGCCTTAGAACTATTGAGTCCTATCAGCACAGGTTCTCCATTTAAGGGTATCAGGCAAAATGCTGTCAAAATACACCCTAAGCGTTTTTCACGAAAAAATTTGGTCTCATTTCCCTGTCAAACTATGGAGAAATGTAACTTTGATTTCCGAGACGGGAATACCAGACGCACGGAACCTGCCAGAGTCGGCTTTCGAAAAATCATTAGAGCTGTCTCGTAAAGCATTCGTTTTCTGAGACTTAGGAACCGCCGAATTCCTTAGGGTGTAAAATCGCAGCATTTTTCCTGACACCCTAAATCGTGTGTTTTCCCGATTTGGTTAGGCGCGATTTAATAAGAATCGCCACCGCTATGAGAAATAGCAGAGCTGCTAACGAATAGAGGATGGGTGCCCATTTTTCTTCTTTAGCTGGAGTATCCACTATTGGCTTTCCTCCAATACTTGGGAGAGGTTCGCGCTTTCCTCGTGAAGGAGGAAGTGAATTGGATTTGAGTGGACCGCTTACGTCAAATACTTGTGAATCGCCCTTGAAACTAAAGGTCCGCTCACCGTTCTCAATTTCCTGCCACCATTCCAACCAAGGTCCTGTAAATTTTTCCGGTTCCTTGAGATAGTGGAGGACATGTCCATTCATCGGAATATCTGGAGGGTTCTCAAATTCCATTTGCCATAGGGCATAAGCAGCCCAAAATCCAAAGCTAGGCGTGCTCTCGATCTTCTGATTTTTCAGTCTAGAAAACCCCTTTTCTCCACGCCTATCTCTCAGAAAACTTGCAATTTCAGAGACAGCTTCATGACTCTTGATGAATTTCAAGATCTCGAGCTGAGTTGGTTCCTGATTTCTCAATTTCCATTGGAACGTGCTCTGATGATCAGTCGAAACACTTCTGCTACGAAGAATTTGCGCAGTCAGTTTCGCGTGCCCAGGTTGGGTCATTACTTTACTTCGATACGCATTCTTTAAGCCCTCAATTCTTGCGTTCTGTTCTTCTGTGAATGGAGGCTGTAAATTTAGATAGGCATATCCTGCGAAAATGGAAAGGACGTTAAAATCTTCCAAATCAGGGTTCTCTGAGCGTTCAGAGAAGATATTTTCATACGCGTCAAGACGCTTATTAATGTTTTCTACCCCCACAATCGGAGGCGACTCACTAGCGACAACAGCACCAATTAAAGTCAGGACAATTAGACTAAAAAAATTTTCCATATTATGGATTAAAGATAATGGACGGCAGATTTACCTCTGCAGCATCCCATTCAGCTTTAACTAATTTTATTGGCCTTCTATCCCCTATTCCATCTCCCGAGAGCATAAGTCGAGAATAGTGATCTTGAACTGCTAGGAAATTGCTTTTGGCGGGAGGGCTTTGAAGCCGCCTTTGGACCGGATCGGATGGGGGAGAAAGGGGGTTGGTGTATTAGTATATATTAAAAATTTCACCACTTACGTTAGCCTCAATTTTACCCCGAATCGGCTGAGGAGTTCCTACAGTTGGGAATGGCAAGGCCAAGCCATATCCTGCCTGCTCGATGGGGGTATGCCGTAGACCATAAAAAACATCCATCCAGTAAATATTTTTGGAATCTGTTGGGAAGTATGGTTTTGATACTCTGAACCCCGCATCTTTCAATTTTTTCTCAGCTTCATAGATATTGTCTCCAATTTTAACAATGCTATTAACTTTTGATAATTTTTTTCTAGCTTCATAATCTCTACTTAGAGAGCAAGAGCATAGACCGCACATCAAAAAATAAGTAATTATTTTCATTTTATCATAATCATAAACTACTTACAGCATCCGCGTATCTACTACGATAGTATATTGGTGTTTTGAGAAGGACTGAACATGGGAATTAGCGGCACCTCATTTCCTAGGACGGATAACTAAAATAAACATATTTTTAGTTGTTTTTTTTGTGTTCAATCTTGATTGGCGTGCCTTTTTTCACTTCTTTAGTTGCAAATGCTAAATAACAGATCATTAAAAATTCATTTTTTTGTTCGGCTGAAAAGCTTCTAGGGTCAAATGAAGTATTTGTATCGGTAGAATACAAATCACCTCCTAAAATATTTGGAGTTATTGTTAGGGTGACATTTCCATCTTTCAAAAAGATAAATGAGAATAATTGTAATTTAACATCTCCTTTCCCGTTATCATAACTCTTTTTAGAAAGCAGCTTGGCTACACGTTTAGTCAAAGGTGCGTCAAGTTTAACGCTGGAATCTATGACTAACTTTTTAAGTTTTTTCTTTTTATCAAGCACGGCTTCTTTTCCTGATTTTTGTAATGGGTGATTGAGTTTTGAAACCCAGACTTCATCGTAATCGACTCCGAAAACTTCGCTTGAAAAGCAATTGTTCATTAAGGTTAAAAATATAATTATAGTTTTCATGTTACTTCATTTCCGCAAGGACGCACTGCCAGAGATTCGAATTTTTTTTTTCATCGCAAGTTATTAGTGTGACGTTTTTAACCTAGGTCATCCAGCTGGAGAGTAAGTTCACAGCAAACTATTCCGAAAGCTTCAACCCTCTTTCCTCGAACAACTTTTTAAGTATCGCTGAATTTTCAACCCCTCCATTTTTTTGAAGAAATGGTAAATCCCAGCCTCCAGCGATAATTTTTTCCAAGTTGACGCCGTCGATCTTGCGCTCTTCAGTCGTGTCATAAGAAATAGAAATTTGTCCATCTTCATCGACTATTGACTCTATTTTTCGAATGTAGAGTATTGTAGGGTCTCCGAAATCAGTAATCTGAGATTTCTTCTCAGAATATTTAATAGGGTACGTTACAACACAGTGATACTTTCCATAAAGTAAAAATTTTATGTGAAATTCAGAAATTTTAGATGGTTTCCAAAACCTCATTATCTGCCCATAGCACTCGTGTTTTTTAACCAAATCCTTTGGGAATCCAGCTAGAGTTTTTGCCTCTCGAATCACCTCGCGGTGCTTCTCTGAACGATCTTGGCCCATGCAAGAACTAAGAAACATTACAACTAGAACCCATGTTTTCATGCTTATTTTTTCTACTATTTTCACTTAACAAAAACAGGATCACCCTGATGAGACACTGCTAGGAAATTGCTTTTGGCGGGAGGGCTTTGAAGCCGCCTTTGGACCGGATCGGATGGGGGAGAAAGGGGGTT
>Ga0209830_10002800_pt1 | contig 13730 bp, 12 predicted proteins | sample ArcticOcean_MG_C_12_FD_187439 | JGI IMG/M metagenome (GOLD analysis project Ga0209830, IMG submission 187439) | Marine microbial communities from western Arctic Ocean - ArcticOcean_MG_CB8_130 (SPAdes) (version 2) | ecosystem: Environmental > Aquatic > Marine > Oceanic | place: Arctic Ocean...
ATTTTATTAATCCTTTATTCTGCATTGTGATGTATTTTATTCAATTTAAAAACGAGCAAATATATGATTTAACTAATAAATTGACAACAGAAATGAAGCATTTCTAAATTGTACAACCAAATGGAAACAATTTGTATCCAGAATTATACCAGCAAATTACAATGATAAGAGACTATTTGTTTTCTTAACACCTTCAGCACTTTGATGCAAATGTTGCATATCCGCGTCGCTTAATTCTATTTTAACTATTTCTTCAATACCATTTTTTCCTAGTATAACTGGAACGCCAATTGAGAGGTCATCAAGACCATATTCTCCTTCTAATAAAACTGAACAAGGAAACATTTTCTTTTGATCACACGCTATTGCCTGTACAATACCACTTACAGCTGCTCCTGGAGCATACCATGCAGAGGTGCCTAATAATTTAGTTAATGTTGCCCCTCCTACTTTGGTATCTTCTTTTACTTTTGAAAGCCTTTCACTAGAAAGAAATTCAGAAACTTTAATACTATTTCTTGTAGCATTAGAAGTTAACGGTACCATACCTAAGTCACTGTGACCACCAATAACCATACCATCTACATCACTAATTGGTGCATCCAAAGCTTCTGCTAATCTGTATTTAAATCTTGCAGAATCTAAAGCTCCACCCATACCAATAATCCTATTTTTAGGTAAACTGGTAGTTTTATGAACTAGGTAAGTCATTGAGTCCATTGGGTTACTAACTATAATTAGGATAGTATTTGGAGAATGTTCTATTAAATTAGAGGTAACTGTCTTTACTATACCAGCATTTATTCCTATCAACTCTTCCCTTGTCATTCCTGGTTTTCTAGGAATTCCAGAAGTAACAACACATATGGAGCTATTTGCTGTTTTGCTATAGTCATTTGTAGTACCTGTGATTTTAGTATCAAAATTATTTAGAGATGCAGTTTGCATTAAGTCCATTGCTTTTCCTTCAGCAAAACCTTCCTTAATATCTAATAAAACTACCTCTGATGCAAAATCTTTTATAGCTATATATTCAGCACAACTAGCACCTACAGCACCAGCTCCAACAACTGTTATTTTCATATTTGTTTCTTTTTTTATTAAGCATCTATATTAGCATAGATCGCATTTTTTTCGATAAATTCTCTTCTTGGTGGAACTTCATCTCCCATTAACATTGAGAAAATTCTATCTGCTTCAATCATGTTTTCAATTTCCACTTTTCTTAAAGTCCTGAATTCTGGATTCATGGTAGTATCCCATAACTGAGAAGCATTCATTTCACCAAGCCCTTTATATCTTTGAATTTTAACTCCTTCACCATATTTTTGCATTATTATATCTCTTTGATCATCATCCCAGGCATATTCTTTTTTAGCTCCTTTTTTAACTAAGTATAATGGCGGAGTAGCAATATATATATGCCCTCCTTCAATTAATTCTTTCATGTATCTAAAAAAGAAGGTTAAAATAAGTGTAGCAATATGACTTCCATCTATATCCGCATCACACATTATAACAACTTTATGGTATCTAAGTTTTGTAAGGTTTAAAGCTTTTGAATCTTCTTCTGTACCAATTGTAACTCCTAAAGCGGTAAAAATGTTTTTTATTTCTTCATTTTCAAATACTTTGTGCTGCATAGCTTTCTCTACATTTAAAATCTTACCTCTTAAAGGTAATATAGCCTGAAATGCTCTATCTCTTCCTTGTTTAGCAGTTCCTCCTGCAGAATCTCCCTCTACTAAAAACACTTCGCATTTAGCTGGATCTTGTTCCGAACAATCAGACAGTTTTCCAGGTAAACCACCTAGACTCATGACCGTTTTTCTTTGAACCATTTCACGAGCCTTTTGCGCTGCTGTTCTAGCCTGTGCCGCAAGTATTACTTTTTGAACTATAATCTTTGCATCGTCTGGATGTTCCTCCAAATAATCTGTTAACATCTCAGAAACAGCCTGACTAACACTTGAAGAAACCTCTCTGTTACCTAGCTTAGTTTTTGTTTGCCCTTCAAATTGAGGTTCAGAAACTTTAACAGAAATAATAGCTGTTAAACCTTCTCTAAAATCATCTCCAGAAATTTCAAATTTTAATTTATCTAGTATTCCTGAACCATCTGCATATTTTTTCAATGTATGCGTCAATCCTCTTCTAAAACCAGACAAGTGTGTTCCACCTTCATGAGTATTAATATTATTCACATAAGAGTGTAAATTTTCAGAATACGAAGTATTATACGCCATAGCTACTTCTACAGGTACTCCATTTTTCTCTCCTTCAAAAGAAATTACATCTTTTAATAAAGGTTCTCTATTACCGTCTAAAAACTTAATAAATTCTTTTAAACCTTCTTTAGAGTGGAAAGTCTCGTTAACAAAATCTCCTTTTTCATCTTTATGTCTTTTGTCTATAAGAATAACTGTAATCCCTTTATTAAGGTAAGCAAGTTCTCTTAATCTTGAAGCTAGTATATCGTAGCTATACTCAAGCGTGTGAATAAAAATAGTAGGATCTGGCTTAAAAGTTACCATTGTTCCTCTTTTGTCAGTAGTACCAACTTCTTTTACCGGAGATAAAGACTTCCCTAGTTCATAATCTTGCTCGTAAACTTTACCATCTCTGTACACTGTTGCTTTCAGACTCTCAGAAAGTGCATTAACACAACTAACTCCAACTCCGTGAAGACCACCAGAAACTTTATAAGAATCCTTATCAAATTTTCCACCAGCTCCAATCTTAGTCATTACAACCTCTAAGGCAGAAACTCCTTCTTTTTTATGAATATCCACTGGAATACCCCTACCATCATCAATAGTAGTTACTGAATTGTCTTCGTTTATTATAACTGAAATTTCATTACAATGACCGGCAAGAGCCTCGTCAATAGAATTATCTACAACTTCATATACTAAATGATGAAGACCTCTTGATCCTACATCTCCAATATACATTGAAGGGCGCATTCTAACATGCTCCATCCCCTCTAAAGCCTGTATACTATCAGCTGAATAACTTTGCTTATTTTCACTCATAAATTATGTTTTTAATTAAATTTTAAAGAATAAAAAAACCAGGTAAATAAATGCGGCTTGTTCATTCTTGTAAATATAAAAAAAAGCGCAATTTTTTAAGCTATTTTTTACTTAAATAAGCGCATAAGTTATTAACAAATTTTAAGAGTAAAAATCAACTTAAAGTTAAGATTTGTAAGCATCTTCATGAACCTCTGAAATAGCTCGACCGGATGGCTCATTCATGTTTTTAAATGATTCATCCCATTCAAGTGCTATTTTAGTGCTACAAGCTATAGAGGGTTCTTGCGGAACACTTAAAGCAGCAGCCTTACTTGAAAAATGAGATTGAAATATTGTACGGTAATAATACTCCTCTTTTGAAGTTGGCGGCTGATCTGGAAAATCAATTTTTACAGACTTCATTTGATCATCAGAAATAGAGCTACCTACTAGCTTCTTTAACTCATCAATCCAACTATACCCAACACCATCACTAAATTGCTCCTTTTGTCTCCATACAATACTTTTTGGCAAATAATCTTCAAAAGCTTTTCTTAAAACCCATTTCTCCATTCTTTCTGAATTAATCATTTTATCATCAGGGTTTATACTCATAGCAACATCAATAAATTCTTTATCCAAAAAAGGTACTCTACCTTCAATTCCCCAAGCAGCTAAACTTTTATTAGCCCTCAAACAATCGTACATATGTAATTTATTTATTTTTCTAACCGTTTCTTTATGAAATTCTTCAGCGTTAGGAGCTTTATGAAAATACAAGTACCCTCCAAACAATTCATCCGCACCCTCACCAGAAAGTACCATCTTAATACCCATTGACTTAATAACTCTAGCCATCAAATACATAGGAGTTGAAGCTCTTATAGTAGTTACATCATATGTTTCTAAATTATAAATAACATCTTTAATCGCATCTAAACCCTCCTGAATCGTAAAAACAATTTCGTGGTGAATAGTACCAATATGATCCGCAACCTTTTTAGCAGCTATAAGGTCTGGAGAGCCTTTAAGTCCAACTGAAAAAGAATGCAACTGAGGCCACCAAGCATCTGACTTATCCCCACTTTCGATTCTTTTTTGAGAATATTTTTTTGCAATTGCAGATGTAATGGAAGAATCTAAACCGCCAGAAAGTAAAACTCCATATGGAACATCACTCATAAGCTGTCTATGAATAGCCGAATCTAAAGCTTCTTTAATCTTAGTTATACTTGTTTTATTATTCTTAACAGCTTTATAGTCAATCCAGTCTCTTTTGTACCATTTAATAAATTTCTTTTGCTTACTGTGGTAATAATGTCCCGGTGGAAATAATTCAATTTTAGTGCAATAACCTTCTAAGGCTTTTAACTCAGATGCAGCATAAAAAGTCCCTTTATCGTCCCAACCAATGTACAAAGGGATAATACCAACATGATCTCTAGCTACAAAATACTCGTCTTTTAATTCGTCATAAATTGCAAATCCAAAAATACCATTCATCTTATCAAGAAAATCAGCTCCATACTTTTGATATAAAGCTATAATTACCTCACAATCACTGCTAGTTGAAAATTCGTAAGAACCAACAAACTCTTTCCTTAATTGCACATGGTTATAAATCTCACCATTGGCGGCTAATATCAATTTTTTATCCTGACTAAACAGTGGCTGCTTGCCTGACTTAGGATCAACAATAGCCAATCTCTCGTGAGCCATGATAGCATTATCAGAACTATAAATCCCACTCCAATCAGGACCTCGATGTCGGATTTTTTTTGACATTTCTAATATTTGAGGTCTTAGAGACTCTGAACTTTGCTTTACATCAAAAGCACAAACAATTCCACACATGTTATATATTTTAATCAAATATCATTAAAATATTATTAAAATAAACATAATTTATAATTATGATTACATATGTTTATAAAATAGAGCTATTTATAATAAAAAAGCAATTAAACAATAGTGAAAAATGAAGAAATCCTTACAGAAGTAATTATGGAATATTTAGATACTTATGAGTCTGAAGAGAGATTTTCCATTTAGGGTTTTTCATAACATAATCAACAATTAACGGAATAACTACATCTCTTTTACTCCACTCAGGTTGCAAAAACAAAATACACTCAGAGTTAATCTTTGAAGCTTCCCTTTCAGCAAACTTAAAATCATCTTTATTATAAATAATCATTTTAAGTTCATTAGCAGTTTCATATATTTTCTGCTTGGGTAATTTATTTTTTTTAGGAGACAAACATATCCAGTCCCAGTCTCCAGAGAGATCATAGGCACCAGATGTTTCTATATGGACCGATTTGTTTTTTTCTTTTAATAATTTAGTTATCATGGTCATATCCCACATTAAAGGCTCACCACCAGTAATAACTACAGTATCACTAAAGGGCTCAGCATTTTTAACAATATCATGGGTCAATGTTGGAGGATGAGTTAATGCATCCCAACTCTCCTTTACATCACACCAATGACAACCAACGTCACAACCACCAAGTCTTATAAAGTAAGCAGCAGTACCTTTATGAAAGCCTTCCCCTTGTATTGTATAAAACGCTTCCATTAAAGGAAGCATCTCGCCTTTATCAACTAAATTTTTAGTTTTATCATCCATCGAATGCAAATATAAATTTCTATTCACTACAAAAACGATTAGAAACCTTTTATTTAATAAAAAAAAACAAACTTAAAGATCTTAAATAATTATATTTACGTAACATTAATTACAAATAAATTATAATGAATAAAGTTATATTAATTTTGATAGCAACAGCTATGATTACATCTTGCTCAACTGAAAAAGATCCTTATTTAATTTCTAATAATAGCATTGGTCATGTCACCGATACGACTATGATCAAAGATTTAATTCAAATATTTGAAAATGACTCTATACGAAATGACATTTCAGGAGATAGCTTTACAGGTAAATTTAATGACATCACCATTTTAGATAAAGAAGGTAATGAGCTATTAGAAATTACACCAAAAGAAGATTTAGATTACACATCCACTGCAAAGCTGATAAAGATCATAGACCCAAAATACAAAACAAAAAAAGGAATTGGATCTAGCAGTACTTTTAAAGATGTGAGAGAAAATTACAACATAAGTAATATTCAAAATAGTTTAAGAAATATAATTATTTCAATTAACTCCGCTAATTTATATTTTACAATTGATAAAAATCAACTCCCATCTAATCTTAGATATAACTCAAATATTGAAATTGATAAAGCACAAATTCCAGACAATGCCAAAATTAATGACCTTTATTTAGAATGGATAAATTAGATGGAAGAACAGAAAATTAGATTAAATAAATACTTAAGTGAAATTGGCTATTGCTCAAGAAGAGCTGGAGATAAACTTATTGAATCTGGACGAGTTTTAATAAACAATGAACCAGCAACTTTAGGCCAGAAAATTATTATAACTGATGAAATAAAAATTGACGATGAAGTTGTTGAAGTAAAATCAAAAAGGAAGATCTACTTAGCATTGAATAAACCAATTGGTATAGTATGTACCACAGATACAAGAGTTGAGAAAGACAACATAATAGATTTTATAAATTATCCAGTAAGAATATTTCCGATAGGGAGATTAGACAAGCCAAGTTCTGGGCTAATCCTACTTACAAATGATGGAGATATTGTAAATAAGATTCTAAGAACAGAACACAATCATGAAAAAGAATACTTAGTTAGAGTTGATAAACCCCTTTCTCAAACTATTATTGACCGAATGTCAAAAGGCGTTCCAATACTAGATACTATCACGAAGGAATGTGAAATTAAAAAAATAAGCACCAATGAGTTTAAAATAATCCTAACACAAGGATTAAATAGACAGATTAGAAGAATGTGTGAGTATTTTAATTATAAAGTTGTTTCTCTTGAGAGAACAAGAATAATGAATATCAAATTAGACTTACCCTTAGGAGAACATAGAGAACTTACAGATGATGAAATAAACTCTTTAAATAAACTAATAGATAATGAGTAGTCTAACACCCTTTCATTTAGCAATCCCTGTAGACAACCTATCAAAATGTAGAGATTTTTACAAAAAAACATTAGGCTGTAAAGAAGGTAGAAGTAGTGATCATTGGGTAGATTTTGATTTTTTTGGACACCAACTAGTTATTCATTTTAAAGAAAAATCAAAAGAGAAATCACACGCAAACCTTGTGGACGGTAAAGACGTGCCAATTCCTCATTTTGGAGTCGTATTAGAGTGGAGTAAGTTTCAAGAATTGTCGATTAGACTTAAATCTAAAAGTATAAAATTTATAATTGAACCTTACATACGATTTAAAGGTCTCACTGGTGAACAAGCAACAATGTTCTTTAAAGATCCTTCAGGAAATGCTTTAGAATTCAAATCCTTTAAAGATTTTAATCAAATTTTTGAGAAGTAGTAAATTATTACCTTTTTAAAATCTTCTCTCTTGTTCTAAATATTTACATTCTTGTTATTTAAGAAATGCTTGAAGAGTGTTTTTCAAAAGCATTGCAATTGTCATTGGCCCTACACCCCCTGGAACTGGAGTAATGTAACTTGCTTTTTTCGAGACATTTTCATAATCAACATCTCCTACTATTTCATACCCTTTTTTGGAATCATTTTTAACTCTTGTAATGCCAACATCAACAACTACTACCCCGTCTTTCACCATATCTTCTGTAACAAAATTCGGCACTCCTAGTGCTGAAATTATTATATCCGCTTGAAGGGTCAGTTCCTTTATGTTTTTGGTTCTACTATGCGCTAAAGTAACTGTAGAGTTACCAACCTTACTTTTTCTACTCATAAGTATACTAATTGGTCTACCTACGATATCAGATCTACCAATAACTACCGTATGCTTGCCGCTAGTTTCAACATTATAGCGATCTAATAATTCAATTATACCATAAGGTGTTGCAGAAATAAAAGTAGGGAGGTTTAGAGCCATTTTACCAAAATTAGTAGGATGAAAACCATCTGCATCTTTATCTGGATCAACGGCCATTAATATTTTTTGAGTGTCAATATGCGAAGGAAGAGGCAATTGAACAATATAGCCGTCAATAGCATCATTGTCATTTAACTCTTTAACTTTTAGAAGTAATTCAGACTCAGAGATTTTATCAGATAATTTAATAAGAGTAGAGTCAAAACCAACTCTTTTACAAGCCCTTACTTTACTGCCAACATAAGTCAAGCTAGCTCCATCTTCACCAACAATAACAGCAGCTAAATGTGGAGGCCTTGAACCTTTTGAAACTATTTCATTTACAGAAATAGCTATCTCATTTTTTATATCACTACTTGTTTTTTTACCGTCTAGAATTATCATAAAATTATCTTTTCATATTTTGCATCATTTGCATCATCTTATTAGCTCCACCACCTTGCATCATTTTCATCATCTTACTCATCTGAGTAAATTGTTTTAACAATTGATTGATTTGCTGTATAGAAGTACCCGATCCTTTACCGATACGGTCTTTTCTTGATTTATTAATTAAAGATGGATTAGATCTTTCGTTAGGAGTCATGGATTGTATCATTGCTTCAATATGCTTAAATGAATCGTCATCTACATCTACATCTTTTAGCATTTTTCCAGCTCCTGGAATCATACCAACCAAATCTTTCATATTACCCATTTTTTTAATCTGATGAATTTGTTTTAAAAAATCATCTAAACCAAAGGTGTTTTTTGCTATTTTTTTCTGGATTCTCCTAGCTTCTTTTTCATCAAATTGCTCTTGCGCTCTTTCAACAAGAGAAACAACATCACCCATTCCAAGAATTCGATCTGCCATTCTAGAGGGATAGAAAATATCAATTGCTTCCATTTTTTCACCAGTACCAATAAATTTTATTGGCTTATCTACAACTTGCTTTATAGAAAGTGCGGCACCACCTCTTGTGTCACCATCAAGTTTTGTCAAGATAACACCATCAAAATCCAAAATTTCATTAAAAGCTTTAGCTGTATTTACAGCATCTTGACCTGTCATTGAATCAACAACAAATAATACTTCATGGGGATTAATAGCTTTTTTGATATTTGAAATTTCATTCATCATCAGCTCATCAATCGCTAATCTACCAGCAGTATCAATAATTATTAAATTATGCCCATTAGATTTAGCGTGCGCTATAGCTGCCTTAGAAATAGATACTGGATCTTTGTTCTCTGAATCACTATAAACATCAATATCTAGTTGTTTTCCCAAAACATGTAACTGCTCAATTGCAGCTGGCCTGTAAATATCACAAGCAACTAGTAATGGTTTCTTATTTTTCTTTTTTTGTAAGTAATTTGCTAATTTTCCAGAGAAAGTCGTTTTTCCAGAACCTTGTAGTCCAGACATTAAAATTATAGAAGGAGAAGCGCTAATATTAAGCTCTGAGGCATCTCCACCCATGAGTTCAGCTAATTCATCTTTAACAATCTTAACCATCAATTGACCAGGCTTAAGATCGGTTAGTACATTTTGGCCGATAGCCTTTTCTTTAACTCTAACAGTAAATTCCTTTGCGATTTTAAAATTAACATCCGCATCTAACAAAGCTCTTCGCACCTCTTTTAATGTCTCCGCAACATTAATTTCCGTTATTCTTCCGTGGCCCTTTAATACTTGAAGTGCTTTATCTAATTTATCACTAAGGTTATTAAACATAAAAGTTTTTTATTTTTTAAAAAACAAATTTAAGAATTTAGGTAGATATTTTGGTGAAATATCACGATTTCTTCCTAAACAAATTAAACATCACCAGAACGTGAGGAAAAGTAATGGCTGATAAGAAAGAGAAAAACAATGAAATAAATAATTTATCATCATTGACGACATAATAAAGTATAAATAAAGAGATTATAGAAATTAGCCAATATAGTGCTGAGTTTTTCAAATAAAGTAAAATAGTGTTTTTATTAAAATCACTGTGAAGTTCCACAATTTGATCTCTTAGAGATGGAATTGAATGCCAAATAATAAAATAGATTGCAAAACCAGCTATAAGAGAAGCAATATTAAAAATTATAAACAACAAAATGATCAAAATAATTTCTTCAAAAAAATTAAAGGTTATTAATCTTTTAAAGTGCATTACAATGGACATTAAAGTTGTTGTAATTAATGAAGTATATAAAATAGTATTTATAAATTCCCGGTTAATAAAAACATTAGTAATTTCATTAACTATGACAATAACTTCATCTGGGTTACTAGAAAATATCATGGAGAATATTAGCATCCCATAAGAAATATAATAAAAATATAATAAGCTATTAGTGGTCTTAGTTTTAGAAATAAAATGTTGTTCTCCAAAATGATATGAACTAAAAATAACAAATAGGCATAATGCGACAAATGGAACAAAATAAAACAAAATGGCCACTGAAGCCACCAATGTTACATAAATTACAAAAATAGAAAAACTAGAAATATTTGAATTGGATCTAAGGCTATGATTTACAAGCATAATATCATTAGAGCCATGTAATATTCCAACAGTGAGAATCATGATGTAAGCAATATTAGATTCAATAGAAGAGCTAATTTGAGCTGACAACCATAATGCAAAAAAAGAGCTTAGAATTGAAAAGCTATAAATTTCTTTATTATAGGATATAGTTTTATTCAAATTTTAATATTAATTAAGTTCAGAAATGTACAAAGAATATTTATTAAAAAATCCAAACATTTAAATAAAACAGCATATAAATAATACAATTATATTACAATATCTACTCACAAATAACGCTAGATTATATTCGTAAAACACTAAAATTCAGATTATTAATAAAAAAAACAACGCTAAATGTTCTATTAATTTACTAACTTACTGGGAACTAACTAATAAAAAATTAAATAAAATGGACAAAATTAAAAACTTTTTTAACATGGTAGTTGACTCTCCTAATATGGTCAACAACAAACTTCCTTGGAACTGCTGGAACTCTTGTATGAATGACTCAGAGGGCAACATAGCAAAATGGGCCGGAGAAGTTTTTAGAGTAGGGGCTTTTATAACACTAGTTTTATCTATCATTGCATCAATATCAGGGATGATTCCTGGTGATGATGGCGTAAACATCATGGCAGTTTTAGGCGGCCTAGTATGGATTTATGTTGCTTTTCCAATTGCACAAATCATCAGAGATGCTGGTAACAGCGTTGCTTCTTCAACAAGTGATATTGTCACACTGTTTTGGCATGATATAGCATTAGCTACAATTAGAGCATGGGGTTATGTAACCGCTTTAGTAGCATTAGTAGCTGCATTACTTGGTATCATAGCAGCTGTTACTATGGGTAATCTTGATATGACTGGTGGCGTCGATGTTAGCTGGTTAGATAACATGGATTATTTCTATGCACTACCTGCCTCAGCCATGGATGCTTTAACAAACATGTTTGGATTAGAATGGGTAGGAGAAAAACTTAACGATCTATGGGGATGGGACATAACAAGCAGTAAAGCTGCAGCTGACGGCACATGGGCTGGTAATCTTATATTTTCTTTATGGGGTCTAGTTCAAGTAGCTGTAATCCTTCTTAAACTGTATGTTGTTTTAGCAATATATAAATGGATATGGACAATATTAAACACACTATTTAGCTTTATAGCTAACCCATATTTACCTTTTAAGTCAAAATAATTATTATAAAAATTAAATAATAGTTAAAAAAGAACCTCAAATTGGGGTTCTTTTTTTTTATTTAATTAATAATTTAAGAAGACAAATGCTGTTAATATCGGAATTTTCAGTGTCTACATTTAATGATTTAGAAATAATTTAGTATTTTAGCCCTCAACTATTAATTTTTAAAATAACAAAATATGAATTATTTAAACTTTATTGCAATGTCAGTCCCTACGGACGGTACTGGATTTACGTTCTGGCTTGGAGCTATGGCTATGATGGCAGCATCTGTGTTTTTCTTCTTGTCAATGAACAGTGTTGATGCTAAATGGAGAACATCTCTTTTGGTTTCAGGATTAATTACATTTATTGCTGCTGTACATTACATGTACATGAGAGATGCTCATGCAGCTGGGGATAGTACTACTGTATTTAGATATGTAGACTGGATCTTAACAGTTCCATTAATGTGTGTTGAGTTTTACTTAATACTTAAAGTTGCTGGTGCAACTAAGGCACATATGTGGAAACTTATCGCACTTTCAACTGTAATGCTAGTTACTGGATTCTTTGGTGAGTCTGGATGGGACGGCGGAATGTTAAGTGCTGGTGCTTGGGGATTCATTTCTGGTGTCGCTTACTTCGTGATCGCATATGAAGTGTGGTTAGGTAGTCTTAAGAAATTAGCTGTTGCAGCTGGTGGAAACGTACTAGAAGCTCACAAAATGCTATGTTGGTTCCTTCTTGTTGGTTGGGCAATTTATCCTTTAGGATATATGGCCGGTACTGATGGATGGTATAACGGTATTGAAGCATTCTTACCTTCTATGGAAGTTATCTATAACATTGGAGATGCAATCAATAAAATCGGTTTCGGTTTAGTTGTTTACAGCTTAGCTGTTAAAGAGTCTTAATTAAAGATTCCAACAAAAAATAAAAAAAGGCTACACATTGTGTAGCCTTTTTTTTATATAATAAATTCTGTTACATTTTTTGAACTACTCCAATACCTAATAGTTCTAACGCATTTTTAATAGCAAAAGATACTGCCTGCGAAAGCTGAAGTCTAAACATTTTTCTATCCTCAAAAGAAGTCTTTAGAATCGGTGAAGAGTGATAGAAAGAATTAAATACCTTAACTAAATCATATAAGTAGTTAGCAATTAAAGCAGGACTATGGATATTAGCTGCTTTTTGAATTGCTGCTGGAAATATAAGTAATTGTTTAATTAAATCTTTCTCTACAGCATCTACTTTTCCATAATAATCTTCATCACTAACTTTATCAATCTTTCTTAAAATAGCCTGAATCCTTACATAAGAGTACTGAATGAAAGGTCCTGTATTTCCTTGAAAATCTACAGATTCTTTAGGGTCAAATAAGATTCTCTTTTTAGGATCTACTTTTAAAATAAAATATTTTAAAGCCCCTTGACCTATAACATTATATACCTTGTTTTTTTCATCTTCATTTAAGTCTTCTAATTTTCCTAGCTCTAGAGAAATATCTCTTGCAGTAGTTGTCATTTCTTCTAGTAAATCATCTGCATCTACAACAGTGCCTTCTCTACTTTTCATCTTTCCACTAGGAAGATCTACCATACCATAACTTAAATGATGTAGATTATTAGACCAACCAAAACCTAATTTTTTAAGTATTAAAAACAATACTTTAAAATGATAGTCTTGCTCGTTACCAACAGTATAAACCATTGAGTTTATATTAGGATAATCTTTAACTCTTTGAATTGCTGTACCAATATCTTGTGTCATATAAACAGCTGTACCATCAGATCTTAAAACAATTTTTTCATCTAACCCATCTTCAGTTAAATCACACCAAATACTTCCATCTTCTTTCTTGAAAAAAACATTTTTAGAAAGACCTTGTTTTATAAATTCTTTACCTAACAAATAGGTTTCACTTTCGTAATAGTAGTTATCAAAATCTACCCCAAGAGTTTTATAAGTTTGCGCAAAACCTTTATAAACCCATTCATTCATTGTTTTCCACAACTTAACAACCTCTTCATCTCCAGCTTCCCACT
>Ga0209830_10002806_pt1 | contig 13718 bp, 14 predicted proteins | sample ArcticOcean_MG_C_12_FD_187439 | JGI IMG/M metagenome (GOLD analysis project Ga0209830, IMG submission 187439) | Marine microbial communities from western Arctic Ocean - ArcticOcean_MG_CB8_130 (SPAdes) (version 2) | ecosystem: Environmental > Aquatic > Marine > Oceanic | place: Arctic Ocean...
AGATAGTGATGCTCCGATACCACAAGTAGGAGCTAAGATACAAGCTGCTCAGACTTTATTAGATAGAGTAGGTATCAGTAAACGTGAAAGACTTGAAGTTAATCATAATCATCAAGGTGGTATTTTTTTATTACCTGATAAAGAAACAGTAACAATCAATGCTCAAGAAGCTGAGTATGAGGAGATAAATAAAAGTGAAACGTAAGACTAGTTCTACTATACCCTTTGGTTATAAAGAAGTTACAGATAAACAAGGCTACATAGAAGAGATACCAGTACAACTAGAAGCACTAGACAAAGCTAAGAAGAACATATTGAATGGGGCGTTATCCTTACGAGGTGCCGCCGAGCTAATAGAATTTGAGACAGGACGTAGTATATCTGCAGTTGGGCTAAAGAAGATAGTTGATAAAGAAAGAAAGAATAGTTTACTAGCTAAGCAAGCATGACTGACCCAGTAATAGAAAAAAAGAAACCTGGTAGACCCAAGGGTTCAACAGGTACTAGAACTTTAACTAGAGAGCATCAAGCTAAACTACAAGCGGCTAGAGAACTAAAAGCTAAAAAGAAAAAGATTGAGAAGCTAGAAGTAAAGCTATCACAAGAACGTGGTAAGTTTAAAGATAAGAAGGAAGCCTTAACATCTCCTGTCTTAACAGAAACAACCAAGGAAAACCTACCTTCAAAGGTTAAACAATTTATAGAAGAGAACAAAGAGTCAATTGTTTTCAAGCCAAACGTTGGACCACAAACAGATTTCTTAGCTGCGGCTGAGCAAGATGTATTATATGGTGGAGCTGCAGGTGGTGGTAAGTCTTACGCTATGCTAGTAGACCCTTTGAGGTTTATGCATAGACCTAGCCACAGGGCTTTGTTGCTAAGACGTTCTATGCCAGAACTAAGAGAACTTATAGATAAATCAAGAGAGCTGTATCCAAAAGCTTTTGTTGGTGCTAAGTTTAGAGAAGTAGAAAAGATTTGGAGATTCCCAAGTGGGGCTATGCTTGAGTTCGGATACCTTGACAGAGATGCCGATGTATACCGATATCAAGGACAAGCCTACAGTTGGATAGGGATAGATGAGTTAACTCAGTATCCCACAGAGTTCCCCCTTCAGTATTTGCAATCACGATTAAGAACAACCGACCCAGAAATCAAGACTTATATACGGTGCACTGCAAACCCTGGAGGTGTCGGAGGTAACTGGGTACGTAAAAGATATCTAGAACCTTCACCATCTAATGAAAGCTTTAAGGGCCCTGATGGTTTAACTCGTAAGTTTATACCAGCAAGACTTGAGGATAATCCTTACCTTGCTTCTGATGGACGCTATGAGCAAATGCTTATGTCGTTACCACCAATACAAAGACGACAGCTACTAGAAGGTAACTGGAATGTTAGTGAAGGTGCAGCCTTTGTTGAGTTTGATACTGAGAAACATATTATACCACCATTCCAAATACCATACCACTGGCAAAAGTATAAAGGCATTGACTATGGTTATGCAGCTGAGTCTTGTGTTGTATGGGCAACAGTAGACCCAGAAGATGATACTATTATTATTTATCGTGAGTTATATCAAAAAGGATTAACTGGTGATGACCTTGGTGAATTAATTACTGAGATGGAACGAGATGAACGTAGGAGTATACCAGGAGTTCTTGACGGAGCTGCTTGGAATCGTACAGGAGTTGGAGGCCCTACAGTAGGAGAAACCCTAGTAAGAGCTGGACATAAACTAAGACCAGCAGATAAAAATAGAATACAAGGTAAGATACAACTACATGAAAAACTTAAAGCTAATAGAGATACTGGCAGACCTAAGCTACAGATTATGACTAACTGTGTTAATTTAATTAGAGAACTACAAAGTATTCCTATTGACCCTAACAGGCCAGAGGATGTTGACACTAAAGCATCTGACCATGCTTATGATGCCTTAAGATATTTAGTTATGTCTAGACCAAGAATGCCTAGTACATATAGAGAAATGGGTGAGATAAAAAGGTTCACACCTTCTGACCCAACATTTGGATATTAACAATATGCCCACCTACACATTTCAAAATAAGAAAACAAAAGAGGTATACGATATTGTTATGACCTACGATGAGTTTGTTAAGTATAATAAGAAACGAAGCGTAGAAAGAATCCTAAGACCAGCTAAGGTCTTTAGGTTAAATGATGGCGGTGCGGAGTCTCAGTTTAGAGAATGGTGTCGCCAACCTGCAACAGACATAGACACTAGCAAATCTAACAACTTTAGACAATCAAAAGAGGAGTATTTATTTTCAGATGTTAAAGATAAATAAAGGCACAGAACTACATGGTAAACAAGTAAAGGTAGGATTTTCTACTATTGATATAAAGGAACAAGCTCCTCAGTTTAAAAAAGATAACATGACTGATTGTTATGGTCAGTATACTCATAGAGAGAATCAAATTGAGATACAGCCTGGGCTTTCTAACATAGATGAAGCTAATACTTTACTGCATGAGATACTACATGTCTGTGTTTACATCTCATCTTTAAGTCAAGATGGTCAACCTTTAGCTAGTGATAATGATGAAGAAGTAACAGTTAATAGTTTAACTAACTACTTAGTACAAGTCTTTATGGATAATAAATGGATATTACCATATTTAAATAAAAAATTACTTGACAAGTAGGCTATATAGCTGTATAATAGAAACTAAGGTATTTTTTATATATTATATATAATGGGGATTTATGGACGAAGATAAAGATATTCAAGAAAAATCAGTAGAAGAAATAGCTAGAGAACAAGAAGCAACTAAGCTTTCTGCCTATATCTATAATAAATTCTTTGATTGTGAGACTGCTCGTAGAAGCGATGAAGATAGATGGTTAGAAGCTTATCATAATTATCGTGGCAAATACTACAAAGATGTTAAGTTTAGAGACCATGAAAAGTCTAGAGTATTCGTAAAAGTTACTAAAACTAAAGTATTAGCAGCGTATGGACAAATAACAGATGTTCTATTCTCTGCCAACAAGTTTCCCATCTCTGTAGAAGAGACCAGAATACCAGAAGGCATAGCAACGTTTGCTCACCTTAATCCCCTAAAAGAGCAATTGGGTGACGGTCTTCAGCAACCAGCTCCAAATATGGAAGCGGATGCTACTAACGAGACTCCTGCCCCCACACCTGATATTGCTCCACTGGGCTTTGAAGGAGATGGGAATACCCTGGAACCTGGAAGTACTTTCCAAGATGTAGAAGAAAAGTTTTTATCTTCTCTTTCAAAAGAATATGAAGGTGCTGAATTAGAAGAAGGACCAGCTCCTCTTCCTGAAATGCCACAGATTAAACCTGCACAAATAGCAGCTCGTCGTATGGAAAGATTAATGCACGATGAGATAGAAGAATCACATGGTGGTACAGAACTAAGAAATTCAATATTTGAATCAGTACTGTTAGGTACTGGAATTATTAAAGGGCCTTTTACTTTTAATAAAACTTTACATTCTTATGATAGAGGTGAGAATGGTGAAAGAATTTATAATCCTAAAACAGTTAAAGTTCCTAAACTTGAGTATGTAAGTTTATGGGATTTTTATCCTGACCCTAATGCAAGAGATATCGAAGAGTGTGAGTTTACAATTCAACGACATAAATTTAATAGAAATCAATTAAGGAATTTATTAAACCGACCCTTCTTTAATAAGAAAGCTATTCTTGAAACTTTACAAGATGGTCCTAATTATCAAGAAAGAAGTTACGAATCAAGTTTAGATGCAGGTGACAATGATTCAGACTATAGTAGTTCTTCTCGTTTTGAAGTACTAGAGTACTGGGGTATTGTAGATAAAACTACTCTTGAAGAATCTGGTATGATTATTCCAGATGAGTTTACAGAAGAAGACGAATTACAAATTAATGCTTGGGTAACAAACAACAGAGTGTTACGAATGGTTGTTAATCCATTTAAACCTTATCGTATTCCTTACCATGCATTTCCATATGAAAAGAATCCTTATAGTTTCTTTGGTATCGGTGTTCCAGAAAACATGGCAGATGCTCAAGCAATTATGAATGGACACGCAAGAATGGCAATTGACAATCTTGCATTATCAGGTTCACTAGTATTTGATATTGACGAATCAGCTTTAGTAGCTGGACAATCAATGGATGTGTACCCTGGAAAAATATTTAGAAGACAAGCAGGTATGCCTGGACAAGCCATACATGGACTTAAGTTTCCTAACACATCTACTGAAAACATGATGATGTTTGATAAGTTTAGACAACTTGCTGATGAGTCAACAGGAATTCCGTCGTACTCTCACGGACAGACTGGAGTGCAGAGTATGACAAGAACTGCATCTGGTATGTCTATGTTACTGAGTGCAGCGAACTTAAACGTAAAAACTGTTATTAAAAACATTGACGACTACTTACTAAGACCTCTTGGTGAAAGTTTCTTTCAATGGAACATGCAGTTTTATGAGGGCGAACTAAACATTGAAGGTGATTTAGAGATTAAAGCAACAGGTACTTCAAGCTTGATGCAAAAAGAAGTAAGGTCTCAAAGACTAACAATGTTCTTACAAACAGTACAGAATCCTGCAATTGCACCATTTGTTAAGATATCTGAAATTATAAAAGAACTAGCTTATAGCTTAGACCTAGACCCAGACGAAGTTATTAACGACCCTGTGGCAGCTGAGATATACGCTAAAATTATAGGATTACAGAACAATGCTCAGCAACAAGGAAACTCAGACTCTACATCAACTAACGGCCAGCCCCCAATGGGCGGTCCTCAAGGATTACCTCCTGAAGCTTCAGGCACTGACAGTCAAGGAACTGGCAATGGCACAATCGGAACAGGCAATGTTTCGCAGCCAGGGGAAATGGAATTTACTGGAACAGCTAATACACCTCCAGGAATCAACTAGAAATAATACTAACAACTAACAAAGGGCAAATTAAAATGACTAGCGATACTAAAGGAATAGATAAAAGATATTTAAAAGTAACATCTATATATGACTTAGATAATAAATTATTAGGTTATAAGGATAGTTATAGTGGTAGTGATAAAATTATACCAATAAGCTTAAATAAAGGCGGTTCTGTTACTAAAGGTAAAAAGGGAATTAAGAAGTAATGCTTGGCAAGCCTCCTAAAAAACAAAAAGTAAAAGGTTTTAGTATGGGTGGTTCTGTTATGCCAGAAAATACTGAAAGACCTGGACAATTATTTGCTGACCAGATGACTACCTATGGTGTACATAACTTATTAAAATCAAATAAAAAACACGTAAGAAAAGGTTAACTAATGGCAACACCAGGATACGCAGCTCTCTATAGAGTACCAGGAGCACAACAAAGTTCAGTAATGGATTCTGCTCCAGAAGAAAATATAGGAGAAGATAAAGCTCCTACTATGGGTTTACAAACTCCAGGTGTACCTGATGAAGTAAGAAGTAATGGTCAACCTCAAATGATGTTTGACTCTTCTAGAGCTAGATATGCTTATGGTGGTATGGCTCAAGGAGAAGAAAAAATTTTAGATGATGTAGGTTATCGTGCCTACGAAGAAGGTGGTATGGTTATTCCAGAACTACAGGGAGAAGCTAGTGAAGGCATGCCTGTTGATTTAATGGAAGACGAACCAATGATGATGGAAAATGAAATGGAAGGAATGGAAGAAGAAGAAGTTCTTCCAGATATTGATGAGGTAGATATAGACGTATCTACTGCATCTAATATAGACACTTCTAGTTTAACATTAGAAGACGAAGAAGTATTAGAAGAAGCTATTAGTATGCATCCAGAATTATTAAATATAATTCCTAAGATGATAGTAGCAACAGATGAATTTACTGGCGACGGCGAAGTCGAAGGGCCAGGAACAGGAACATCAGACTCAATCCCTGCAAGACTATCAGACGGAGAGTTTGTCTTTACAGCTAAATCAGTTAAACATTTAGGTGTAGATAAACTTCGTAAGATGATGTCAAAAGCAGAGAATGATTACGATAAAGATATGAATGTCCAAGACGAACAACAAATGGAATCAGTAGATGACATTGTTCCTGCGGACGTCATGAGTGCTGCTCGTGGTGGTTTATTAAAAAACCCCTACAAGTAGAACTTTATAAACAGAGCTACCCTGTTAATCACTGAGGCACTCTGTTTTCGGCTACTCTTGCAATCCTGCGAGACCCCAACAATAACAAACGAAAGGTGATTAAAAATGACAGATAGTAATGAGAACCCTCTTTTGGAAAAAAGAACTACTTCTCAGAGAAACGAAACACAAGAAGCTAATCCATATAATCAAAACAAAGATTATCTTGACTATGATGCAATGGAAGAAGCGGCAAGTAAACCATACGAAGGTGCTAATGATGCGATGGGTTATAAACAATCTAATCCTACAGTAGTTGTGGATACAATGATAGACACAGAAGAAGCTACTCAGGAAGCAGAAGCTCCTCAAGAAAATCAACCATATAAAAAAGTTGACTATAAAAAAAGGTATGACGATTTAAAAAAGCATTACGATACTAAAGTAAATACTTTTAAACAAAAAGAAGAAGAACTACACGCACAGTTAAGAGCTAATAGACCAAAGTATAAAGCTCCTAAAAGTGCAGAAGAACTTCAAGAGTTTAGAAAAAATTATCCAGATGTATATGATGTTGTTGAGTCAGTAGCTCATACCCAAACTTCTAAAGAACTTGAAGATTTAAAAGAAGAATTAAAAATTCTTCGTAATAAAAATCTAGAGATTTCTTCTAAAGAAGCAGAGTTGACGCTGGAAAAATATCACCCAGATTTCTCAGAGATTAGAGAATCAGATGAGTTTCATCAATGGGCTGATAAACAACCAGAAGAAATAAAAGGTTGGATTTATAGTAATGGTTCAAATGCTACGTTAGCTGCTCGTGCTATCGACCTTTTCAAACAGGACGTCGGCAAGTTGAAATCTACTAACAACCAAGAACTATCAGGTGATTTAGTATCTTCTTCAGAAATGATAAAGGTAAAAAATAACAAAGAGATAGGTTATGGAAGTAAGAAGATGTATACTCGTTCACAAATTGCAGCTATGTCTCAAAGTGAATTTGATAAGAATGAACAAGCTATTACACAAGCTATGTCTGAAGGCCGTGTCATTAATGATATGGACAGAAGTTATGGTGGTAGTGGCAATCCTAACTATTAAATTTATTAAAGATTAGTTGCTTACTTAAACAACAACCAACAAGGAGGAAGTAATGGGTACATTACAAAATGCGGGTAACGCAAACGCTTCCAACTTTAACGTTGGCACTTCAGGTCAAACCAATGAATTTTGGGTTCCTGAAATTTTCTCGAAAAAGATTCAAAACTTTTTCAGAAAAGCTAGTGTTATTGAAGCGATTACGAATACCGACTACGCAGGTGAAATTAGTACTTACGGTGATACCGTTAAGATTATTAAAGAACCTACTGTAACTGTTGCAGCTTATACAAGAGCAGCAGCAACTACAAAACAATACCTTACTGATGCCGAAGCGACACTTGTTATTGATAAAGCAAACTCATTTAAGTTTATTATCGATGACATTGAGGAAAAAATGTCTCATGTCAATTTCGCATCTGTAGGAGCAAGCTCAGCGGCTTACACACTAAAAGACACAATGGACAGCGAAGTAATTGCTGCTATGTTCGCTGGAGTTTCAACAAGTGCACCAGACCATCAAATTGGTACTGATAGTGCAACTGCTGATTCTACACTGACACATGCAACAAACTCTGTTGACTTGGGCTATGGTACTGGAGAAATTACTCCATTAACATTAATGTCTAGAATGGCGAGAACATTGGATGATTCCAATATTCCAGAAGAAGGACGTTGGTTCTTAGCAGACCCTAGATTCTATGAAGAACTAGCTGCTGAAGACTCTAAACTTATGTCTTCTGACTTTAACCAAGGTGATGGTGGAGTACGTAACGGTTTAGTAGCATCAGGAATGATTAGAGGTTTTAAAATGTATAAAACTAATAACATTGCTGCTGTATCTAACTGTACTGGTAAAGCTTTATGTGGACACATGAGCTCTACTGCTACTGCACAATCTATCCTTAACATTGAAACTCTTAGAGACCATGACACTTTTGGTGACATCATAAGAGGACTTCATGTTTATGGAAGAAGTGTTCTTAGAGATGACGCTATTATGAGTGCATTCTATAAGATTGACTAAGCAATAAATTAGAAGGGGCGATTAAGTTCGCCCTTTCTTTTTAAAGAAAATAAAATATGGCCGCTCCCTTTAGAACATATCTTGATTTAACTAATACTATTATTAGAGAACTCAATGAAGTAGAACTTACAGCAGGAACTTTTACATCTGCAGTAGGTTTACAAAAATATATTAAGGATGCTATTAACAGAGCATACTTTGATATTTGTACTGCAGAAGATAAATGGAGTTTTTTAAGTGCAGGTGACCCATCTAATAATTACTATGGTAACACTAGTATAGAAACAACTGCTGGTTCTAGATGGTATGATTTAAAAAGTTCTCAAACAATTACAAATGAATATAGTTTTATTGATTGGGAAAATATAGTTGTTACAGAAGAAGGAGTAAGTGGTAAAACAGCTCCATTTGAAATTCACAGACTAAGTCCAATGTCTATAAATAGTTGGCAAGCAACATACGGTATTCAAGAAGCTAGAGATAAAAGTGATACACAATCATATGGCATACCGAAAAGAGTTATAAGAATTCCAGAAAATAATAAACTTGGGTTATCCCCAATACCTGATGGTGTATATAAAATTTATTTCTATGCCTACAGTCAACCAACAGAATTATCAGCCCATGGAGATACAGTTGTATTTCCTAAACAATATACATCTGTACTACTAGCAAGAGCTAGATACTATGTACATCAGTTTAAAGACAATATGTCACAAGCACAACTAGCCGATGTGGAATATAATAAAGGTATAAGAAGTATGCGAGAACAACTTATTGAACCTTTCCCTGAGACTATGAGTGATAGACGTAGTATTTATGTTTAAGAAAGATTTTTTGAAGTATGGCAGAACAGGGAATATCAATAAACTGTGAAGGTGGTTTAGATTTAGTATCAAGCACCGCTTTACTTTTTAGAACTCCAGGAGTAGCTCAACGACTTAATAACTTTGAGTCATCTATTCATGGTGGGTATAGAAGAGTTAATGGGTATACTAAGTTTGGAAGTAATCAACCTACAGGTACTAATGCACAAATAGAAGGTTTATTCCGTTATGCTAAAGGAGTAGTAGCTTGTGCAGGAAGTAATATTTATTATAGTGCAGATGGTAACACTTGGACACAAATAAATAAAAATACTTATCAAACTCAAACAGGAACAGTTACAGTAAGTGCAGGTAGTGCTACAGTAAATGCACATGGCAGTTCAACTTCATTTACAAGTGAGTTTGCAGTTGGTGATGATATAAAAATTAATGGTGAAGCATTTTTAGTTTTAAGTGTTACTAATGATAATACATTAACAGTTGATGGAAATTTTGCTGCGTCAGCAAGTAATACAGCAGTTTTAAAAAATGGAGCTACCGCTTCTCAATTAAATAGTGGAAGTTCTATATCAAGAGGTTCTCAAAGTTTATGTGAGTTTTCTTTTTACGAAGGCAACAAACAACACGGTAAACTTTATGTAGCAGATGGTACAAACAAAATTGCAGAAATAGTAATAGAAATTACAAATGCAGGAGTTCATACTTATTCTTTTAAAGAAGTAGAAAGGTCAGCTCCGACTAATCCAAACTTAATAACTATTTTTGCTGAAAGATTAATAACTGCAGGACAATCAATTAATCCACAACAAGTAGCTTATAGTACTAGATTATCTCCAGATAACTTTACAGGAAGCTCAGCAGGTACAGTAGATGTTGGTGACCAAATAGTAGGTATAAAATCTTTTCGTAATAAACTTATTATATTTTGTAAGAATAGTATTTATCAATTATCTGGACTTGATGGCACACCAGTATTATCTTCAGTAACTAAAAACATTGGTTGTGTAAGTGGTAAAACAATTCAAGAGATAGGTGGAGATTTAATTTTCCTTTCTCCAGATGGATTAAGAACTATTGCAGGTACTGCTCGTATTGATGATATTGAATTAGGTTCTATTAGTAGAAAAGTATTACCAATATTTAGAGATAATATTTTTCCTAACTTATCAACCTTAACTTTTTCTAGTATGGTTATTAGAGAAAAAAGTCAATATAGATTGTTCTATTATAAAAATGGAACTGGTGACTTACAACAAAAAGGATTACTAGGAACTTTTAAAATATCTTCACAAGGAGTTCCTTTATACGAATGGAGTGAATGTACAGGCATAGGTGCTCGTATGACTCACTCAGGATTTGATGAAAACAATAACGAAGTATACTATCATTCTAGCACAGATGGGTATGTATATGAACACGACACTGGTAATAATTTTAATGGAAATGTTATTACCGCAGAATATAAAACACCTGATTTAGATTATGGAGACTCTGGTGTTAGAAAAACTTTATATTACTGTAAGACAAGTATACGAGCTGAGGGTTCTAATGACAATTTAAAATTACTTTGTCGTTATGATTTTGATGATAATAACATACCTCAACCAGCTGAAACAAACATAGGTTCATTAGCTAGTCCAGCTTTATTTGGAATAGCTATTTTTGGTGCAGCACTTTTTGGACAAACACTTTATCCACAACAAAAAGTTAATTTAGTAGGCAGTGGATTTACAAACAACTTTACAATATCAAGTACTGGTTCAGCATCTCCTTATACAATTTCAGGATTTTATGTAGACTTTATACCAGGCGGAAGGATTTAACATGGCGGCATATTCAAGACAAAGTTCATTTGCAGATGGTAGTACTATTAATGCATCGTTATTTAATAACGAATATGATGCATTAGCAGCAGCCTTTGTAAATACTAGTGGACACAAACACGATGGAACAACTGGTGAAGGCCCAGTCATTGCTCTTATTGGTGATGCTAGTACAGCTACTCCACTTAATAAAGTTTTAATTGATAGCTCAAACGACCACATTGAATTCTATTCAGATGTTTCTTCATCTTCAGTTCAACAAATGTATATGGGTGATGGAGTTTTTGCTCCTGTTACTGACAGTGATGTTGACCTTGGTACATCTTCTCTTTATTTTAAAAATGCATTTATTGATGCTATAACTACTACAGGTAATGTAGGTATAGGTGGTAACTTAACTGTTACTGGTACGACTACATTTAATGGTGGTACAATTAATCTTGGTGATGCAGCTACAGATAATGTAGCATTCAATGGTACTATCACAACTAATTTAATATTTGAAGGTTCTACTGCTGACGGAAACGAAACAACTTTAGCACCAGGTAATCCAGGTAGTGACATTACTTTAACCTTACCTTCTTCAGCATCAGATACTTTAGTAGGTAAAGCAACAACAGATACATTAACAAATAAAACTTTAACTAGTCCTGATATTAATGGTGGTACTATTGATGGTGCAGTTATTGGTGGTGCAAGTCCAGCTGCTATAACAGGTACTGCAATTACTGGTACAAGTTTTGTAATTGGTTCTGCAAATATATCTGAAGCAGAATTAGAAATACTAGATGGTGCTACAGTAACTACAGATGAATTAAATATACTAGATGGTGTTACAGCTACTGCAACTGAATTAAATTTAATAGATGGTGTAACAGCTACTACTGCAGAACTTAATATTCTTGATGGTGTAACAGCTAGTGCAGCAGATATTAATCTTATAGATGGTATTACTAACGGCACAGTTATAGCAAGTAAAGCTATTATAACAGATGCAAATAAAGATATTACTGGTGGTAGAAATATTACTATTAGTGGTGAGTTAGATGCAGGCTCGCTTGATATTGAAGGTGATGCTGACATTAATGGTACGCTGGAAGCTGATGCAATAACTGTTGATGGTGTAGCTCTTAATGAGTTTATTGCTGACACAGTCGGAGCAATGGTATCAAGTAATACCGAAACTAATATAACTGTATCTTATGATGATGCAGATAATACTTTAGATTTTGTTGTAGCTAACATTTCAGGTACTGCTGCTTTAGCAACCGAGTCTACTATTACAGCAAACAATAGTACGAATGAAACTGTATTCCCTACCTTTGTAGATGGTGCTACAGGTTCTCAAGGACTTGAATCAGATACAGGATTAACTTATAATCCTTCTACAGGTTTATTAACTTCAACAGGTTTTGCTGGAGCCCTTACAGGTAATGCTTCAACAGCTACAACTCTTGCAACAGCAAGAACAATTCATGGTGTATCTTTTGATGGTTCAGCTAATATTGATTTATCAGAAACAATCTCTGATACCATAGGAGCTATGGTTGGTAGTAATACTGAAACAAATATTACAGTTACTTATCAAGATGCAGATAATACTTTAGACTTTGTTATTGGTACACTAAACCAAGACACTACAGGTAACGCAGCTACAGCTACTACTTTAGAAACTGCTAGAACAATTGGTGGTACAAGCTTTGATGGTTCTGCTAATATTGCAGTTGGTCTTGCAGCTACAGCTACTACACTAGCTACTGCTCGAACAATACACGGTGTTAGTTTTGATGGTAGTGCAAACATTGACCTTTCAGAATCAATAGCTGATACAGTTGGAGCTATGGTTAGCTCTAATACAGAAACAGGTCTTGCTGTTACTTATGATGATGCAGATAATACACTTGACTTTGTAATAGGTGCTGGAACTATAGCTAGTTCTATGATTGCAGCTGATGCAGTTACTGGAGCTAAAATAGCTGACAATGCAATTGATAGCGAACATTATACTGATGGTTCTATTGACACAGTTCATATAGCTGACGCAAATGTAACTACTGCTAAGATTGCAGATAACGCAATAACACAAGCTAAGTTAGCTGATGATGTTGTAGGAGCTGACGAACTAGCAAGTAATGCTGTAGTAAATGCAAGTGTAGCTGCAGGAGCAGCCATAGCATTTAGTAAGATGGCAGATTTAACTACAGCAAGAGCTTTAGTTTCTGATGGCAATGGTGATGTTTCGGTAAGTGCTGTAACTAGTACAGAGATTGGATATTTAGATGGAGTAACATCAGCTATTCAAACACAACTAAATAGTAAACCAAGTAACGGATTTGCAGTAGCGATGGCAATTGCACTTTAAAAAAATAATAAAACATTTGACATATTGTGAAAAATATGTTATAATATATAAAATCATGGGAGATAAATAATATGGCACAAGACTTTGAAGGTAACGGAGGGCAGATTACTAATTCAGAAACAACTCTTAGAGCTGCAGCTGATAGTGATGATGCTATTATAGGTCTTAGACTTGCTAACATTCTTACAACTAGTATTACTGTTAGTGTGTGGATTGATGAAGGCAACTCAGCAGATAGATACCTTATTAAAGATGTTAGTATACCACCTGCTTCATCAATAGAATTAATTCAAGGAGCATCAAAAGTAGTTATTATGAGTGGTGATGTAGTTAAAGCACAATCAAACACAGCTGATAGTTGTGATTATTGGTTGAGTGTAGTTGATACAATTAGTGCTTAATAGGAGATAATATGGCAAGTAGTGAAAGAGTAGGCGGAATACTGTATATAGGTGATGCTCCAGCAGGAGAAACTATACC
>Ga0209830_10002809_pt1 | contig 13706 bp, 10 predicted proteins | sample ArcticOcean_MG_C_12_FD_187439 | JGI IMG/M metagenome (GOLD analysis project Ga0209830, IMG submission 187439) | Marine microbial communities from western Arctic Ocean - ArcticOcean_MG_CB8_130 (SPAdes) (version 2) | ecosystem: Environmental > Aquatic > Marine > Oceanic | place: Arctic Ocean...
TAGGAGTATTTGAGAACTTTTGAGTTTCAAAGCAAATAGCTTCAAAATGAGAAGGTGTAAAGACAACGACCCCTGGTTGATTAGTGTAAATTTTCATTTCTATTCCACTATGTGGAGAATAAATACTCGCTGCTTTTTCAGCTGACGTATTTAGTACAAAATAGTCATCTAGACTTTTTTCTCCAATGAGTTTAGGTACTTGATAATCAAAAGGTGTGTTTTTCAACATTTTTTTATGTCCCGTTGGAACAAGTGTATTTTTGAGCAATAACATCTCCTTAGATTCAATACATAGTAATTGAGCATCAATTTTACCTGAAGGATTTATATTAAAATAAGTGTGATTTGTTAAATTTATATGGGTAGATTCTGTCGTGGTAGCATTATATTCGATATGTAAATTCCTACCTTTTATTGAATAGGTTATAATTGCTTTTACTTCTCCAGGAAATCCACTACTTTGAGATGGACAGGTATAGCTAAAATGAAGCATATGTTTTTCAATTTCGTTTGTTACTTCCCATTTCTTTGAATTCCAACCGCTTTTTCCGCTATGCAGTAAAACACCTTCCTTATTTTCTATTTCAAAAGGGATTCCTTCAATATGTATTGGATTTTCAAGACGCCCAGCAAAACGACCAATGACAGCTCCTCGTGACCAATCATCTTCAAGATAAGCCTCTGGGGTCTCTAATCCATTAATAACGTTAATTGGTGTTGCATCTTCATCTTTAATCCATAGCTGATGAATAATAGCACCATAATCTAAAAAGACAACTTTTAGGTATTTATTTTCAAGAATATATTCCTTCAAAATTTCAATGATTTTCCTTTAAGAGTTCAGGATAAGTATTTTGAAACTTCTTAAGTCGTGGGACAGATACATTTTTTACGTAAGGATTATTTGGATTATTTTTTTCGTAATTCTGATGGTATTCTTCTGCATAGTAAAATTTCTCAAGAGGTTTTACTTCTGTAACAAGTTCTTTGTTGAATACCTTTTCTTTATTTAGCAGCTCCATGTATGATAAAATAATTTCTCTCTCTTGGTCTGAAGTATAAAAGGCGATAGAACGATATTGAGTTCCGTAATCTGGACCTTGTCGGTTTGCAGTTGTTGGGTCATGCGAACCAAAAAAAACCTGAACTAGGGTAGCGAAATTCACGATGGTAGGATCATAAATCACTTCAACAGCTTCTGCGTGTCCAGTTTTTCCAGTACCAATTTGGTTATAATTTGGATTTTTTGTAGATCCTCCAGAATATCCAGAATAGGCTTCAGTAACACCTTTAACACTTTCATAAACTGCTTCTACACACCAAAAACATCCAGAAGCAAAATACGCTTTTTTTAATCCCTGCTGCATTTCAGTTTGTGGTTTCCAAACAGGCTCTGGATGATTAGATGCAGGAGAGTTTGAAATACAAGTTTGAAGTGATATGACACTTAGTATAGTGACTATGATTTTCATTGTTTTATATATTAGTTTTTTGCTTGATATTACTAAATTGTTTAAGGTTGAGATTAAAGATATTCTTTGCTTAAAATCCCCACCACAATTTGGACATTTTTCTTTTAAATATTTTCACACAGTCTATACAAAACATACATTCATATTTATAAATGAAAGCCATTAGACTATTGGGTTGTAAAGATTTATTACAGTTTTCACATCTAGTTTTCATTTAAAGCATAGTTATTATTGTATAAATTATACTACCCTATAATTTGTTGCACTAAATAATCGCCCACTTCAGTAGTTGAGTTTCCTTTTTCGCCTTTTCCTTTTAAGTCTTCAGTTACAATTTCTTCAGCAAGTGAAAGGTTAACAACACGACGTATTTCACTTCCTTCTTTAATTAATCCAAAACTCATTTCAAAAAGCATAGCTGCTGAAAGTACTGTTGCTAGAGGATTGGCTATTCCAAGGCCAGTAGCTTGGGGGAACGATCCGTGAATAGGTTCGTACAAAGCATTTTCAGTTCCTACAGAAGCTGAGGGCATTAGACCCATAGAACCTGATATTACAGAAGCTTCATCGGTAAGGATATCCCCAAAAAGATTTTCTGTAATTAATACATCATAGCTATTAGGCCATTGAACTAAACGCATAGCTACAGCATCTACAAATTCATAAGAAACTTCCACTTCAGGATAATCTTTTTCCATTGCTTGTACTGTTTCTCTCCATAGGCGTGAGCTTTCTAGGACATTAGCTTTGTCTACACAGCATAATTTTTTAGAACGGGTCATTGCCAATTCAAATCCTTTGACTGCCAAACGCTGAATTTCTTTACGGGTATATGTACATGTATCAAAAGCGGTATTACCATCATCTTTACGGCCACGCTCTCCAAAATAAATTCCTCCGGTTAATTCACGTAAGAAAACTAAATCCGTTCCTTCAATACGCTCTCTTTTTAGAGGTGATTTATCTAAAAGAGAAGGAAAAGTGAATGTTGGTCTTACATTGGCAAATAGACCTAATTTTTGACGCATTTTCAATAGACCTTGTTCAGGGCGAACTTTAGCGGACGGGTCATTATCAAAACGAGGGTGTCCAATGGCACCAAATAAAATTGCATCTGCATCCAAGCAGACTTGATGTGTCTGGTCTGGATATGGATCACCTACTGCATCAATAGCTGCTGCCCCTGTGAGAGCAGGAGTCCACTCAATACTATGATTAAATTTTCTGGCAATTGCGTCAGATACTTTTACGGCTTGATCAATCACTTCTGGTCCAATACCGTCTCCGGCTAAAAGGGCAATTTTTAAATGCATATAAGTTTTAGTTTTGAATAATATTCAACATTTTTTCTGTGGCTTTTATAGCAGCAACCGTTTGATCAGAGTCCAAACCTCGAGTTGTAAATTCTTTTAAATTACTTTTCCAAGTAATGGTAGTTTCGCAAAGTGCATCAGAATTACTTCCTGGGGGAATACGAACGGCATAATCAGTTAAATAAGGTAAATTAATTTTTTGACGCTTATATATTTTTCGTAGCGCATTCCAGAATGCATCGTATTGTCCATCACCAGGAGAGTTTTCTTCATATTTTTCACCATCAATCTCTACTGAAATACTTGTAGTAGGCCTTAGTCCTTTTGAGTGGGTGAGAACATATGAATTGATTTTAACACGACTGTCCGTATTATTCCCTAAAACATCTGAAATGATGAAGGGTAAATCCTCTGCTGTCATGCGTTCTTTCTTATCGCCTAGTTCGATGATACGCTGAGTTACTTTTTTAAGCTCATCCTCATTTAGAGTCAAACCTAATTCTTGTAAATTCTTTTCGATATTTGCTTTTCCAGAAGTTTTTCCAAGCGCGTATTTTCGTTTACGTCCAAAACGCTCGGGGAGAAGATCATTAAAGTATAAATTCTTTTTTGAATCTCCATCAGCATGGATTCCCGCCGTCTGTGTAAATACATTTTCACCTACTATGGGTTTGTTGGCTGGAATACGGAAACCAGTAAGGGTAGCCACTAACTGACTCACCTTAAAAAGAGAATCTTCATTAATGTTGATGTTTATTTCGGGTAAGAAATCATTTATAACAGCAACTACACTCGCTAAAGGCGCATTTCCAGCTCGTTCTCCCATACCATTAACAGTTAGGTGCAAACCGTTAATACCTGCCTTAACAGCTTCCATTGTATTAGCTACACTTAAGTCATAGTCATTGTGCCCATGAAAATCAAAATGAAGCTTTGGATAACGATCAATAATTGAAGTAAGATATTTTTTTGTGAGATAGGGAGTCAACACCCCTAATGTATCTGGAAGTAATATCCGCTCTATAGGTTGCCCCGAAATAAAATCCAAATAATCAAAAACATAAGATTCAGAGTGGCGCATACCATTGCTCCAATCTTCTAGGTATATATTGGTTTTAAATCCATTCTTCCTTGCTTGTTTGATGGTTTGTTCGATGTTGTTGAAATGTTCAGCAGGTTTTTGCTTAAGTTGATATTTTAAATGGTTTAAAGAACCTTTTGTTAAAAGATTTTGAACAAGTGCACCTGCATCTTGCATCCATTTTATTGAAGTTCCTCCATCCACAAAAGTGAGTACTTCTATTTTTTCAATAAATTTATTGTCCTTTGCCCAAGAAGTAATTTCTTTAACTGCTTTGAATTCTCCATCCGATACTCTGGCTGAGGCAACTTCTATACGATCTACTTTTAATTTTTTTAGGAGTAGTTTTGCTAAAGTTAATTTTTCAGACGCTGAAAAGGATACACCCGAAGTTTGTTCACCGTCGCGAAGTGTCGTGTCCATGATTTCAAGCGTTCTTTTTTTCATATAAACTTTATCTTTTTTACAGTGGAGTGTTTAATGCAAATCCCTCGATATCTGATTTGATATTACTCAGGTAATCAATGTCGTCATAGCCATTTAGCATATTATCTTTTTTATAGTCATTTATGTCAAAAGACTCCGATTTTCCAGAAGAAGAGATAGTGATATTTTGTTTATACAAATCAACAGTGAATTCCGTTGAAGATTGGTTTTGAATGGCTTCAAAAATTTGGTCTAAAAATTCGGAAGAAACCTGAACGGGAAGTACTCCGATATTCAAACAGTTATTTCTGAATATATCAGCAAAAAAACTAGAAATAACACAGCGAAAACCATAATCATAAACTGCCCACGCGGCATGCTCACGAGACGATCCTGATCCGAAATTATGCCCACCCACAAGGATTTTTCCTTGATAGGTAGTGTTGTTTAAAACAAAATCAGTCTTGGGAGAATCATCTTGATTATAACGCCAATCACGAAATAAATTATCTCCAAATCCAACACGCTCCGTAGCTTTTAAAAAACGAGCAGGAATTATTTGGTCAGTATCTACATTTTCAATTGGTAGAGGTACCGCTGTACTTGTTAAAATACTAAAAGAATCGTATGCCATGTTTGTTATATTAAAGTTCTTGGGTCTGTAATTTTTCCTGTGATCGCTGCTGCTGCAGCAACTAAAGGGCTAGCAAGCAAGGTTCTTGAACCCGGTCCTTGGCGTCCTTCAAAATTTCTATTAGAGGTACTTACTGCATATTTTCCAGCAGGAATTTTATCATCATTCATGGCTAAACAAGCCGAACATCCAGGTTCTCGAAGTTCAAATTCAGCTGCTTCAAAAATATCGAGCAAACCTTCTTCTTTGATGGAAGCCAGAACTTTGTGTGATCCGGGCACTAACCAGGCAGTAATATTTTTAGCACGTTTATTTCCTTTGACGATACTTGCAAAAGCTCTAAAATCTTCGATTCTACCATTAGTACAACTTCCTATGAAGACAAAGTCAATGGGCTTTCCAATCATACTTTCTCCCTCTGCAAAGCCCATATAATCTAAAGATTTTTTATAGGTTGCAGCACCACCTTGAACGCTAGCTGCAGTAGGAATAGCTTTAGTTATACTCATTCCCATTCCTGGGTTAGTACCAAAAGTGATCATCGGATCAATTTCTGTACCATTGAACGTAAGCTCTTTGTCAAAAGTAGCTCCTTCATCTGTAAACAAGGTTTCCCAATATGCCATTGCTTTGTCCCAATTAGTATCTTGAGGAGTAAATTCTCTTCCTTTTATATAATCAAATGTTTTTTTATCAGGAGCTATCATTCCCCCACGAGCTCCCATTTCAATACTTAAATTACAGACGGTCATTCGACCTTCCATACTAAGTTGCTCAAAAACTTCTCCAGCATATTCTACAAAATAGCCTGTTGCTCCTGAAGTAGTAAGTTTTGAAATAATAAAGAGTGCAACATCCTTAGGAGTCACTCCATGATTAAGTGAACCATCAATTGAAATTCGCATTTTCTTAGGCTTTGGCTGCATGATGCACTGTGTTGCCAAAACCATTTCTACTTCTGAAGTTCCAATTCCAAAGGCGATTGCACCAAAGGCTCCATGAGTTGAAGTATGCGAGTCTCCACACACTATAGTTGCTCCTGGTTGGGTAATTCCATACTCAGGACCAACAACGTGAACAATACCATTTTTTTTATGTCCTAACCCCCAGTATGAAATACCGTGTGCTTTGGCATTTTCTTCTAAAGCTTTTAATTGATTTCGCGACAAAGGATCAGCTACAGGGAGGTGTTGGTTTACAGTAGGTGTATTATGATCTGCAGTAGCGAATGTTCGCTCTGGATATAATACAGGGACTTTTCTGTTTTTTAATCCTAAAAAGGCCACCGGACTTGTTACCTCATGGATCATGTGTCGGTCTATAAAAAGTACATCGGGTCCGTTTTTGATACTTTGAACAACATGGGAATCCCAAACTTTATCAAATAGGGTTTGTTTCATTTAAGTGCAAATTCAAATTAAATATTACTGGCTTCAATGATTTTTGGTAAATCATCATTGTTAATTTCTTTCTTTTTGTCAGCTTGAATTAAAAACTGAGTGTAAACTTTATCTAATTGTAGTTTATCTAATTCATAGCCAATATTTTTTGCGCGGTAGGCCAACGCTGCTCTTCCGCTTCGGGCAGTAAGGATAATGGATGACTCGGTAACACCCACATCTTTAGGATCTATAATTTCGTATGTTTCGCGTTTTTTAATTACTCCATCTTGGTGAATTCCAGAAGAGTGTGCAAAAGCATTAGCACCGACAATTGCCTTGTTTGGTTGCACGGGCATTGCCATACTGTCTGATACGAGGTGACTTAAGCTATTTAGCATTTGAGATTTTATACGTGTGTCTAGATTAAGGCTTGGGTGTTGTCTTAAAATCATTACCACTTCTTCCAAAGAAGTATTTCCAGCACGCTCACCAATACCATTAATAGTACACTCAATTTGCCTGGCACCATATTGCACTCCTGCAATCGAATTTGCAGTGGCTAAGCCTAGATCGTTATGGCAATGACATGAAAGACGTACTTTATGGATATTTTTTACATTTTCTTTTAAATATTTCATTTTAGTACCGTATTCTTCTGGTAAGCAATAGCCTGTGGTGTCTGGAATGTTTAGAACAGTTGCCCCCGCTTTGATGACTGCTTCGCAAACTATTGCTAAAAATTCATTATCCGTGCGTCCAGCATCTTCTGCATAAAACTCTACATCTTCAACATAACTTTTGGCATGACTTACAGCTGCAATGGCACGTTCTATAATTTGTTCGGGAGTAGCGTTGAATTTGTAACGCATGTGACTTTCGGAAGTGCCTATTCCAGTATGGATACGCGAGTATTTAGCAGGTTTTAAGGCTTCAGCAGCAACATCAATATCTTTTTTTACAGCACGGGTCAAACCACAAACACGTGCATTTTTAACTAATCTGGAAATATCTTGTACTGCTTTAAAATCACCAGGACTAGAAATAGGAAACCCAGCTTCCAGAACATCAACTCCAAGAAGATCTAATTGCTCTGCAATGACTAACTTTGTTTTAGAATCTAATTTACAACCAGGAACTTGTTCCCCATCTCGCAAAGTTGTATCAAAAATTTCTACATATTCCATTTGGAAATTGAATGTTTTTCTTATTAATCCTCTAAAATACATTTTACGTATTTAGTAAGATAAAATCACTATTTTTGTATTACAATATCCTGTATATCAAAATAGGGTATAAGAACCTAATTAGTAACTACTTAAGTCAAAATATATTACAATGACAAATGAGCAAAAAGATAATTTATTTGTACTTGTAAAATCACTTACCAAGTCAGAAAAAAGACAATTTAGATTGTATGTTGGTCGGATGGGTTCTAACCAAGATTCGAAATTTTTAAATCTTTTCCAACAATTAGATCGGATGAGTCGTTACGATGAGAAGGTTATATTGAGGAAAGGGATTGTAACAAAACAGCAATTATCAAACTTAAAAGCACACTTGTATAAACAGATTTTGGTGAGTTTACGAATGAATCCTGTAAATAAAAATATTCGAATTCAAATTCGAGAACAGTTAGATTTTGCAACTATTTTATATCAAAAAGGTTTGTATAAACAAAGTTTAAAGGTTTTAGAAAAGGCTAAACTATTAGCTATAAAATATGAAGAAAAATTTAGCGCTTATGATATTGTGGAGCTAGAAAAAGTAATTGAATCTCAATACATTACAAGAAGTCTAAGCAATAGAACTGAAACTCTTATTTTTGAATCTAACCTTTTAAGAAAGCAGAATAATATAGCTACTCAACTTTCTAATTTATCTCTACAGCTATATGAACGGTTGATTAAAGCAGGGTATGCAAAAAGTGATCAAGAGTTTAGAGAAATAACACAATTTTTTTATGAGAATTTACCAAAGTTAGATTTTGAAACCTTAGGCTTTAGAGAAAAACTATGGTATTATAAGGCTCATGTTTGGTACAGTTTTCTTACCCATGACTTTTTATCATCCTATCGTTATGCGTCAAAGTGGATTAAAATGTTTGAAGATTCACCCTATATGATTGCGATTCATCCAGTATTCTATTTGAAAGGAAATAATTATTTAATGGAAAGCTTAACCTTAATTAAGTATCCCTCAAAATTTTATGCTGTTTTACAGCAAATGATATATAGAACATCTCATGAGGACTTTCCAGTAAACGATAATTTAAAGGCATTAAATTTTCAATTTCATTATAGTAATAAGATTAATCTTTATTTTTTAGAGGGTAATTTTGAAGATGGTTTGTCAATTGTGCCAGAAATATTGAAGGGTATTGTTGCCTATGAAAATCAAATAGATCCCCACCATATTGTAATGTTTTATTATAAAATTTCATGTATCTACTTTGGGGCTGAAGATTATGAAAATTGCATTATTTATTTGGATAAAATCATAAGTAATAAACGATTAAAAATGCGAGAAGATTTGCTTTGTTTCTCCCGGGTACTAAATATTTTCGCTCACTATGAAGCAGGTTTTGATTACCATTTAGAGACTCATCTTCGAGAAACTTATAAGTTTTTAATTAAAATGAATGACCTGCATGAAGTTCAAAAAGCCATGATCCGTTTTGTGAGGTCATTAGGAGATATTTTCCCCAATGACCTTAAAGCAGCTTTTGAATCTCTTTATGAAGAACTTAAGCAATATGAAAATGATCCATATGAAAAACGCTCGTTTTTGTATTTAGATATTCTTTCTTGGTTGGAGAGTAAAATAAAAAACATTCCTATATCCACTATTATTAAACAAAAAGCAATTCAGTTTAATCGCAAGGAACGGCCTTCCATATCCCCGTTTTCATAGGGTTAGCTTTAAAGGATAGAATTTCTTTTGTAATAGGATGTTGGATTTTTAATTTTCTCGCATGAAGACTTACGCTACCATCTTTATTACTCCTTGGTGCTCCGTATTTTAAGTCTCCTTGAATAGGAAACTCTATTGCACTTAGTTGAGCTCTAATTTGATGATGACGTCCTGTTTCAAGGGTTATTTCTAATAAACAGTAATGATCTAATTCTAATACTCGTTTAAAAAGTAAGGAAGCTACTTTGCTATTAGGAACTTCGTTTTTATGTGCTTTGGATTTATTTTGTTTCTCATTTCGCGTCATCCAATGGTTAAGTTTTCCCTCTTTTTCAGAAAAAGTTTTTGCAACAACGGCCCAATAAGTCTTTTCAGGAATCCTTTTCTTAAATTGTTCATTCAAACGCGATAAGGCTTTTGATGTTTTTGTAAAAATCACCACACCACTGGTAGGTCTGTCTATCCTATGAACAATACCAAGGTAAACGGCCCCCGGCTTGTTGTATTTTTCTTTTATATAAGCCTTTAAATGATAGGCTAGTGTTGGATCTCCTGTTTTATCTCCCTGTACTAATTCTCCTGCTTTTTTGTTAACGACAAGAATATGATTATCCTCAAATAGGATTCGATCCTTAATATTCATAAGGTTTTAGTATTGTTCTTTATTATTTGGAAATATCCCTTTTTTTACATCAGTAGCATATGATTGTACTGCACCACTAATACTTGTATTAAGATCTAAATAGCGTCTAAGAAAACGAGGGCTAAACTCTTTACTCATTCCAAGCATATCATGTAACACTAATACTTGTCCGTCCACAAGATTTCCTGCACCAATACCAATTACAGGAATTGTGACTTCAGAAGCAACTTTTTCAGCTAGAGTTGCAGGTATTTTTTCTAAGACAATTCCAAAACAACCTAATTCTTCAAGCATTTTAGCGTCTGATCTGAGTTGATTGGCTTCTTCTTTTTCTTTAGCTCTTACGGTATAAGTACCAAATTTATATATAGATTGAGGGGTTAAACCTAAATGTCCCATGACTGGAATTCCTGCCTGCAGAATTCGTTCTATTGACTCCTTTACTTCATGCCCACCTTCAAGTTTTACAGCATGTGCTCCAGATTCTTTCATAATTCTAATAGCAGACCGCAAAGCCTCTTTAGAATCAGCTTGATAGGTTCCAAACGGTAGGTCTACGACAACTAAAGCACGGTCAACTGCTCTAATCACGCTGCTTGCATGATAAATCATTTGGTCTAATGTAATTGGCAATGTAGTTTCATGGCCCGCCATAACATTAGATGCGGAGTCTCCTACTAATATAATGTCAATTCCTGCTTGATCTACTATGCCTGCCAGGGTATAGTCATAAGCTGTTAGCATGGCTATTTTTTCTCCATTCGCTTTCATTTCAAAAAGACTTTTGGTGGTAATACGAGTATAACTTTTCTTAACTGAAGACATGTTTGCATTTTCATCAAAAATAGTATTTCTTTTTAAAACTATATCTAAACAATAATATCTGAGTAATGATTGACTCTAAACTGTCAAGCTGTCAGTTTACGTATTGTGGCATAATGCTTGAAATAGTCTAAATCAAATATTAATACATTATCATGAGTAAAATTATTGGAATTGATTTAGGAACCACTAATTCGTGTGTTTCTGTAATGGAAGGGAATGAACCTGTTGTTATTCCCAATGCAGAAGGTAAAAGAACAACTCCTTCTGTAATTGCTTTTGTTGAAGGAGGTGAAATCAAAGTCGGCGATCCTGCAAAAAGGCAAGCGGTTACTAATCCCACAAAAACAATTGCTTCTGTTAAGCGTTTTATGGGGAATAAATATTCTGAGTCAAGTAATGAACTTAAGAATTTAGCATATAAAGTAGTAAAGGGTGATAATGATACTCCACGGATTGATATTGATGGGCGTTTATATACACCTCAAGAATTATCTGCAATGACTCTTCAGAAAATGAAGAAAACAGCTGAAGATTATTTAGGTCACGATGTAACCGAAGCAGTTATTACTGTTCCAGCTTATTTTAATGACGCCCAACGTCAGGCCACTAAAGAAGCAGGTGAAATTGCAGGTTTAAAAGTACAGAGAATCATAAACGAGCCTACTGCTGCTGCTCTTGCATATGGTATGGACAAAGGTGGTTCTGATAAGAAAATAGCAGTTTATGACCTTGGTGGAGGTACTTTTGATATTTCTATTCTTGAATTAGGAGATGGAGTTTTTGAAGTGTTATCAACTAATGGTGATACTCACTTAGGAGGGGATGATTTTGATCAAGTTATTATCGATTTTTTAGCAGAAACATTTTTAAAAGATGAGTCGATAGATTTGCGAAAAGATCCAATGGCACTTCAGCGTTTAAAAGAAGCTGCTGAAAAGGCTAAAATTGAATTATCATCTTCTGCACAGACAGAGATTAATTTGCCTTACGTTACTGCAACAGATTCTGGACCAAAACACTTGGTAACAACTCTTACCCGCTCTAGCTTTGAGAAGTTAGCAGATAGTTTAGTGAAGCGTTCTATGACCCCTGTTAAAAAGGCATTAGATGATGCTGGACTTTCTACTTCCGAAATTGATGAAATAATTTTAGTAGGTGGTTCAACTCGTATGCCCGTAATTCAGGAGCAAGTGGAGAAATTTTTCGGAAAGAAGCCTTCAAAAGGAGTAAATCCTGATGAGGTAGTTGCTGTAGGTGCTGCCATTCAGGGAGGAGTATTATCAGGAGATGTAAAAGATGTTCTTTTATTAGATGTCACTCCACTTTCTTTAGGAATCGAAACAATGGGGGGAGTTATGACGAAACTAATTGAGTCAAACACCACTATTCCTTCTAAAAAATCTCAAGTTTTTTCAACAGCTGCAGACAACCAACCTTCAGTAGAAATTCATGTCCTACAAGGAGAACGTTCAATGGCAACTGACAATAATACAATTGGACGTTTCCATTTAGATGGACTTCCACCAGCCCAAAGAGGAACACCACAAATTGAAGTAACTTTCGATATCGATGCCAATGGAATTATTAAAGTAAGTGCGCAAGATAAAGCTACTGGAAAATCTCAAGACATTCGTATTGAGGCATCTTCTGGATTGACAGAAGAGGAAATCGATAAAATGAAAAAAGAAGCAGAAGCAAATGCTGATGCAGACAAAAAAGTAAAAGAAGAAGTTGATAAGCTTAACAGTGCGGATCAAATGGTTTTTCAAACTGAAAAACAATTAAAAGAGTTTGGAGACAAGCTTTCAGATGATAAAAAAGCACCTGTTGAAGCTGCTTTAGAAGAATTGAAAAAGGCACATGCCTCTAAAGATCTTGCGGGAATTGATAAGGCTTTAGAAACTGTAAATGAAGCATGGAAAAATGCTTCTGAAGAGATGTATAAAGCACAAGCTGAAGCTGGAGGAGATGAAGCACAGCCAAAAGGTGATGCTCCAGGACCCGATGCAACAGGAGGTGATGATGTTCAAGATGTAGATTTTGAAGAAGTAAAGTAATGTTACTTTACTCATAAAACTAAAAAGCACCTTATTAAGGTGCTTTTTTTTTATATAAAAGGCAGATTATTTCCAACGTTTATCTCTCCACTCATTTTGTTGTTCTTTAGAGAGAAAGGTCCAAATAACAATTCGTGACACTTTATTACCTGTGCCCATTTTTATAGTTTTTATCTCAGTAACTTTTTCATTATTTAATAGTTTATAAATACCCTTTAAATTAGATTGTTTTGCGACAAGTGTTGTAAACCAAAAACAATTTTCTGCAAAAATTTCACTTTCATGAATAATGTTGGAAATAAAATTTAATTCTCCTCCCTCATAAACTAATTCATTTGAGTTTCCTGAAAAGTTAAGTAGGGTTTCGTTATTAATTTTTCCGCTTAGGTTTTTAACTTTACGTTGATTTTCTTTTACTGCCGATTCAAGAGATTCGTGGAAAGGTGGATTGCAAAGTGTAATATCAATAAACTCTGAAGTGTCAAGAATTCCATTAAAAATGGAAGTAATATTTTTTTGAACCCTGCACTCAATGTTAGATTTAAGAGAAGGATTTGAACTGATTATTTTTTTAGCACTGTCAATTGATTTTAAATCAATGTCAGTAGAAATGAATCTCCAGTCGTATTCTGTAACTCCTAAAATTGGATAGATACAACTAGCCCCAGTTCCAATATCTAAACATTTAATTTTTGAGCCCTCTGGAGAACGACCAAAATTATGTTCGCTTATTAAATCTGCCAAGTAATGAATATAGTCTGCTCTTCCTGGAATGGGTGGGCATAGATTAGTGTCAGGAAAATCCCAATAAACAATTCCATAATAATAATGAAGTATTGCTTTGTTTAATTCTTTTACAGCCTTAGGGTTTGCAAAATCAATGGAGTCATTGCCATGTTTATTTGGTTTCACAAAAGCCTTTAATTGGGGATTTTTTTTCACCAGTGCATTTAGATCATAGCG
>Ga0209830_10002813_pt1 | contig 13702 bp, 12 predicted proteins | sample ArcticOcean_MG_C_12_FD_187439 | JGI IMG/M metagenome (GOLD analysis project Ga0209830, IMG submission 187439) | Marine microbial communities from western Arctic Ocean - ArcticOcean_MG_CB8_130 (SPAdes) (version 2) | ecosystem: Environmental > Aquatic > Marine > Oceanic | place: Arctic Ocean...
CTGTTCTTCCTAGATCAACTATTACATTTCCAAATTCTAGTCGTTTAACAATTCCACTTAAAATTGAATCTTTTTTATCAATGAAATCATTATATTGTCTTTCTCGCTCTGCTTCTCTTACATTGAAGCTAATAACTTGTTTTGCTGTTTGAGCTGCAATTCTACCAAAATCAAAAGAGGGCAGTGGTTGTAAAATTTCATCACCTATTTTTTTATCTTTATTTTTTTCATTTAAAATAATTGCGTCTTGAACATTGATTTCTGTATTTGTGTTTTCGGGTTTTTCAACAACAATTAATTTTCTAAAAATTCCAATGTCTCCATTTTCTCTATCTATTAAAACTTTAATTTCATTATCCTGTCCAAATTTTGCTTTTGCAGCTTTTGCGATTCCAGTTTCCATGGAATCAATAATTAATTCTTTATCTATAGATTTTTCTAAAGCAACTGCTTCAGCTATTCTTAATAGTTCTAATTTATCTGATCTTCTATTTAACATATTTTTATTAGCTTCAAAAAAAAATGGGCTTAAGCCCATTCTGTAATTTCAATAATGTAAGGGCAATATATAAAGAATTTTTTTTAATTCAATAGTAACTATTTAGAAAAAAAACCCTTTTTATCAGTCTTTTCCCACGAAAATGAACCATCGGCCCCTGGTATTCTACCAAAGTGCCCATAGGCTGCTGTTTTTTCATAAATTGGTTTATTTAAACCTAACATTTCTCTTATCCCTCTTGGGCTTAAGTCAAAGTTTTTTGAAATTTCTTCTGTAACAAATTTATTTTTTTCTAAATCATTATCAAATAAATCTACATAAATAGATAAAGGTTTTGAAACACCAATTGCATAAGCTAACTGTATTAAGCATTTATCTGTAATATTTGAAGCAACAACATTTTTTGCAATATACCTTGCTGCATACGCTGCTGATCTATCTACTTTGGTTGGGTCTTTTCCTGAAAAAGCTCCTCCACCATGAGGTGCCGCTCCACCATAAGTATCCACAATAATTTTTCTCCCTGTTAATCCACAGTCTCCATCAGGTCCTCCTATTACAAAGTTTCCTGTAGGGTTTACATAAAATTCTTCTTCATTAAAATCTTTTAAAAAATTTCCTGGAATTGATTTTAATAAGTATGGTCTTAGTAACTCTCTAACCTTAGCTTGATCTACATCGGCTGTGTGTTGTGTGGATATTACAACTGATTTTACTTTAGTTGGCTTTCCATCGGTATACTCAAAAGTAACTTGGCTTTTTGAATCTGGTTCTATATTTTTCAATTTTCCAGATTTTCTATCTTCAGCCATTAATCTTAAAATTTTATGAGAATAATGAATTGGTGCTGGCATTAATTCTTCAGTTTCATTACAAGCATATCCAAACATTATTCCTTGATCACCAGCTCCTTCATCTTTATTTCCTAAAGAATCTACACCCATAGCGATGTCTGCCGATTGTGAATGAAGATGACTTTCAATTTTTGTTGCCTCCCTCCAAGTAAAACCATCCTGGTCATATCCAATATCTTTAATACAATCTCTAACTTTTTGATAAAGCTCTTCTTCCTTAATTTCGGGTCCCCTTACTTCACCAGCAAGCACAACTTTATTAGTGGTGGTTAAGGTTTCACAGGCCACTCTAGAGAAAGGGTCTCCTGTGAGATAGCTATCTACTACCATGTCTGAGATACGATCTGAAACCTTATCTGGATGACCTTCAGATACAGATTCACTTGTAAATAAAAAGTTTTTTAAATTACTCATATTAAAGTCTATTAAATGAAAAGATTAAAAAAATATATATTAAAATTATGATAAAAAATATTTTATTACCGTACTTCATAAATAACGTTGATTTGCCAAGTTTACTTGTAGTAAAATCAATAGATCCTGTAGAACCAAAATCTACTTTTTTTTCAATAACACCTATTGGATTGATAATTGTTGAAATCCCATTATTTGCAGACCTAATTATATATTTTCCACTTTCAATTGATCTGAATATACTGTGCGAAAAATGTTGCTTTGGACCTATAGAATTTCCAAACCACCCATCTTCTGAAATATTAATTATATAATCAAAATCGTTATTTTTAGATAATTTTCCTGAATAAATTATTTCATAGCAAATTAAAGGAAGTAAATTTAAGTCAATTTCATTATTTTTAATATTAAGAGGAGCTCTGTCCTTTCCACTAGAAAATGATTGATAGCTATTAGTAACAGTTTTAAGTCCTATTAAACTTAGTATATTTTCAAAAGGGATGAACTCACCAAAAGGAACGAGATTAACTTTATTGTAACTTTTGATGATTTCCATTTTATTATTAAAAACTGCCATTGAATTATAAAACGAATTTTTATCATCAATTGTTTCTATGCTATTTAGACCCATAATAATTAAATCATCATCTCCAAAATTGTTCGAGAATAAATCTTTATAAATGTTCATATCTTTTAAATAGCTGTCTGGAATAATTCCTTCTGGCCATAAAAAAATTGTAGGTATTTTTTTTTCTGGTGCACTCAGAGCTATCAGCTCATTAATCATCTCTAATTCATCTTGTTTTGAGTAAAATCTATCCAAACTAATGTTTGGAGATATTGCCCTAATTACAAAAGGATTTTTTATATTATCTAAAGAATTAAATTGATTATTTTTTAGATTTCCAAAAATTAAAAAAGCTGCTGAAATTAAAATAAAGAAAAAACTAACTATAATTTGTTTTCTATCTTGTCTCAAAATAAATACAGCGGGTACAGAAAAAAGAGAGATACAAAATAAATTAAAAGAATAGGTTCCAATAACTGAGAGAATTTGAATAAAATAAATATTTTCAGAAAAACTATATGCAATTAAATTCCAAGGAAAACCTGTAAATATAAACCCTCTAATAAACTCAATACTTCCAAATAGAATCGAAAAAATAAAAAATGAGCTGATTAAATTTTTTGAATAAAAAGCAGCAAATAAGTAAGTTATTACGCCATAAAATACAGCTAAAAAAGCTGGCAATAAAACTATAGCTATTGGCATTAAAAATTTAAAACTTTCATCAAATGTTAATGAAATTGATATCCAATATAAACTAGACAAAAAATATCCAAACCCAAAAAACCATCCATATTTAAAAAAGGATTTACTTATTAAATTTTTTTCTTTTTTTTTATAAAGAAATATAAAAAACAACGAGAAGGTAAAAAAATTAATTATAAAATAATTGTAGGGTGGTAAACTGTAAGAGCTAATAGCTCCTAAAAAAAAAATATAGAAAGCATTTAGAAAATTTCTTTTAGACAAGTTTTCTACTTTTAATTTTAACAAATTTATAAATTTTTTCTTCTTCTTTATTCATTTTTTTAAAATCTTTTAATTTTACGTGATCATGCTCTAATAAATGGAGAAATCCATGAATAAATATTTTTGTAACTTTGTCTTTAAAATCTAAGTTACTTATGTTTTTAGGGCTATTCATAAAGGTATAACTAATTGCTATGTCACCAAGATAAGTATCTTTTTTTAAATTAAGTTTTTTTTCGAAGGGAAAAGACAGAACATCCGTTGATTTGTTTTTGTTTCTAAAACTTTTGTTGAGTTTTTTAATATTTTTATTATCAGATAAAAGAATGCTCAAATTTATTTTTTTTCCTATAAATCTATATTTTTTAGGAAAAAATTTAACTAAAGTATTAAAAAAAACTTTTTTTTTCTTTATTTTTTTGTTCCAAAGGTTGTTGTCTGAAACTACATCAATACTAATCATTTTCTTTATCTGAATAAGCCTTAACAATCTTAGAAACTAAAGGGTGCCTTACTACATCAGAATGATCAAAATCTACTACAGATATCTCTTTTAAGTGTCCTAGTAATTTTTTAGATTTATTTAATCCAGACATATTTTTGTGTGGCAAATCTATTTGTGATGGATCTCCATTTATAACAATTTTAGAATTTTCTCCTATACGTGTTAAAAACATTTTAATCTGTGTATCTGTTGCGTTTTGGGCTTCATCTAAAATAGCAAAAGAATTTTTCAATGTTCTTCCTCTCATAAAAGCTAAAGGTGCTATTTCGATATCTCCAATTTCGATCATTCTTTGTATTTTTTCAAAATCAAATAAATCATATAACGAGTCGTACAAAGGTCTTAAGTATGGATCTACTTTTTCCTTCATATCTCCTGGTAAAAAACCTAATCTTTCTCCAGCTTCGACTGCTGGCCTTGATAAAATAATTCTTTCAATCTTTTTATCTAAAAGCATAGTTAAACCTACGGCTACAGCTAGAAATGTCTTTCCTGTACCAGCAGGTCCTGCTGATATGGTGATATCACTTTGTCTTAAAGCTCTAACATATTCTTTTTGTTTTTCAGATCTTGGTATAACAGATTTTTTTGGTGTTTTAATTATGTCTGAAACATTTTGATTTTTTACTTTTTCCTCAATCATAAATTTATCTATGGATGAGATTATATCTTTTTTTTCAATACTTCCATTATTAATAAATTGATTTGCTAAAAATTGAATAGCATTTTTAGTTACTTCATTTTGTTCAGGTGTCGATTTAATTATAATAGAATTTCCTCTTGAGTATAAACTTGTATTGGTAATTTTCTCTAGCTCTTTTAGATTTTCATTAAATTCACCCACCACTCCCATGAGTAAATCATTGTCATGAAATATAACACTTAATGAATTGTTGTCAGAATATACAAACTTTAATGTGGAGTTAATTTTTTTTAAATTTGTATTATTCAATTTATGCTACTTTTTTTTTTATACTTTCTTGTAATTTTCCAAATAAACTATTTTGATTACTACTAGTTATTTCAACCTGCACAATTTTTCCAATACAATCTATGTTACCATCAAAAATTACTGAAGTCATGTATTCAGTTCTACCAAATAATTTGATTCCATCCTTCATTTTATTTTCAACTAAAACATTAAGAACCTTTCCTTCTAAAGATTTATTTTTTTTAATTTGATTTTTAAATAGTTTCTTTTGAATAATTTCTAATCTTCCTTTAGATTTTTTAGGGTCAACTAACTTAAGCTCTGCCGCAACTGTTCCAGGTCTTGGGCTAAAAATAAAAGAATATGAATTAGTAAATTTAACTTTTTCAATTAATTCCATAGTTTTTTTAAAATCTTCCTCATTTTCATCTGGGTAACCTATGATAAAATCACTAGAGAATTCTATCTTAGGATTAATACTTTTTAGATTTTCATAAACTTTTAAATATTCCTCAATGGTATGCTTTCTATTCATTAATTTTAAAATTTTGTTTGATCCGCTTTGTACGGGCAAATGAACTAAAGGCATTAGTTTAGTCGATTGTTTATACACATTAAGCAAATCTTCTGTCATGTCTTTAGGGTGAGAAGTTGTGTACCGAACTCTTTCCAATTGATCAAAGCTATCTAGCTCCAATAGTAAGTCTGATAATCTAAATTCAGTATTTTGAACATTATAACTATAAGCATTAACATTTTGCCCTAGTAAAATAATCTCTTTAGCGCCTGCTTCGACTAATTCTTTAGCTTCGTTAATAATTTGCTGAAACGGCCGAGAGTATTCAGGTCCACGCGTATAAGGAACTACACAAAAATGACAAAACTTATCACAACCTTCTTGAATAGTAAGAAATGACGATACCTTACTATCTTTATTTTTAATTTTACTTAAATAATTGAATTTAGAAATTGTATCAAACTCAGTTTCTTCTTCTTTTTTTTTATCGTTGGAGTGTTTTAATATTACTTCATTAATTTTATGATAAGATTGTGGTCCTATAACAATATCTATATAGGGTTCCCTCTTTAACATTTCTTGATTTTCAGCTTGAGCTACACAACCTGCTACAATAATGATCGGTTTTTCTTTTGATCTAAAAATTTTTTTTACCCTACCTATTTCATGATAAACTTTTTCTTTTGCTTTATCTCTAATATGACATGTGTTTAGAAAATAACAGTTTGCATCTTCATATTTATCAGTTTTTTCAAAACCAATTTCTTTAACCGTATCAAATATTCGATTGGAGTCGTACTCGTTCATTTGACAACCAAAAGTTTTAATAAAAATTTTTTTTACCATTTAGTTAAGACTTTTTTTTTACACCATATAATTCTAGTTTATGGTCAACAAGTTTATAACCATATTTAGCTGCAATTTTTTCTTGAAGCTTTTCAATCTCTTCATCAACAAACTCTATAATTTCACCAGACTTAACATCTATTAAATGATCGTGGTGCCCTTCGTTTAATTCTTCATATCTTGCTTTTCCTCCTTTAAATTCATGCTTGGCTAATATTCCAGATTCTTCAAAAAGTTTGACTGTTCTATAGACTGTCGCGATACTAATTTTTGAGTCAATTATTGAAACTCTATTATAAAGCTCATCCACGTTTGGATGATCATTGGACTCAGACATTACTTTGGCAATAATTTTTCTTTGATCAGTTAGCTTTACTCCTTTAGCTAAACATTTTTGTTCAATATTTTTTGACATTTTGAATTTTAACTTAAATAAATAGGATTAATCAAATTCTTTTTAATTTTAAATTGTTCACATAAATTTGGGACATCTTTGTATTTAATTTCATCAAAACCTTTAAAATCCTGAAAACTAAAGCAATAATAATCAATTTTTTTGGTTAAAAATAAAGCCTTTATAATGGCTAGCGAGTTTCTAATGCCCGCAAAACTACCTGGGCCTCTGTTAACATAAATTCTACCTACATTATTAAGAGTACATTTGTTGTTGTTTAAAAATCTATTAATTAAAATCATTAATTTTTCAAAATTAATTTTACTATTTTCATGACTACAAGTATAAATATTTTTATCTATAATGAGTGTTAAAAAAATTTTATTTCTAGCTGCATCTACAATTAAATTATTCATTATAATAACGTTATTTGCTTTTAATTGTAAAGCAGAAGATAATAATATCAAATATTATTCTGAAGATATGGGCATACTTTCACTTATGTACCACCGTTTTGATGAAAATAAATACCCCTCAACCAACATTCAAATAGATGTATTCAAAGAACATATCAAAATAATTAAAGATTCTAACTATGAGTTTTATGATCCGCGACATTTAGAAAACAATTTTTCTACAAATAAACAAAAGAAAAAGATTCTCATCACTATTGATGATGCGTTTACATCATTTTATGAGGTTGCTTGGCCTTATTTAAAAAGAGAAAAAATACCATTTATATTATTTGTTTCCACTGAAATTATCGGCCAAAATGGATATATGACCTGGGCACAAATAAAAGAAATTGAACAAGAATCTTTTGCCTATATTGGTAATCATTCTCATTCTCATGATTATTTAGTAGATTTAAATTATAAAGATTTTGTAAATGATATTAACACCTCATCCGCTTCTTTTTATAAACAATTAGGCTACAACCCTATTTTTTTTTCTTATCCTTTTGGTGAATACAGTTCCAAAATAAAAAAACATATCTCTAAAAATTTTAAATATGCTTTTGGGCAACACTCTGGTGTAATTGATATTAATAAAGATCCTTTCGATCTACCAAGGTTTCCAATTAATGAAAAATATGGAGATTTAGATAGATTCAAATTTTTAATTAATCTTTACCCACTACAATATAAAAATTTATATCCTGTAGAAAAATATATAATAAAAAATAATCCTCCAAAATTTTCTGTAGAGTTCTTTGATGAACAAAAGAATATAAATAATATTAATTGTTTTTCTGATGAAGGTAGCAAATGGAGAAAATCTAATATTAGTTTTAATAAAAACACACTTAATCTAAATTTCAGAGAAAAATTTAATTTCAGAAGAGGAAGGGTTAATTGCTCCCTCAATGATAATGGGAAATGGAGATGGTTTGGCGTTCAGTTTTCAGTAAACCAAAATTAAATTAAACTCTTGAGCTCGATACTTGAAGGTAGTAATTTTGCATCATCAAAGTCTTCTAAATTATTTTGTCTAATAATTTGTTGTAATATTTTGACATATTCTTTTCCTGTTTCTGCGTAGCTATCAAGATGTTCTGTAAGTGCTGTGCTGTCCAGTTTTTCTCCATTATCTCTCATTTCAGCTCGCGCGCTCCTAAAATCTCTATAAGAAGAGTGAGTGTTTAAATTTCTTTGATATGCTTTAACCGAAGCTTGTAGGACATTAAACTTCATGATTTTGTGTGTGGTATCTTTATCTGCATTAGCAGGCTTTATTCCTTCGCCAGACCAAGTCCACTGGCCAAATAATGCATTACCTTCTTGCGCAAATCTCGATGTTCCCCAACCTGTTTCTTTCGCCGCTTGAGCAATTATCATAGAGGTTGGTATTTCATCCATTCGAACTTTTAAAGTGGGTAAATCTTTACTTATAACTCCATATTGCTTGAATTTTGAGTTTAACCAATTCTGTTCTGCCATAGAGTTTTTATTTTTGTTTAAGATGGTAAAAAGTTTTTTTCTATCTAACTTAATATTATTGTTTTCAGCTATTACTAATGGCAAAATAATTTGAATGAATAAATCTTTTCTCTTTTTAACATTTTCTATTTTTGTTATTTCTGTTGGCAATAATGTTAAAGAAATTGGTTTAACTAACTTATTTTTTCTTACATCATCTAAACTATAATTTGTTGATTTAAATAATTCTTCAATTGTAGATGCACTAAGCCTAATACTGTCTTTTGGCTGTTCATCAAATGATACGATATCTTCAAATAAAAACTTAGTGTCTAAATCATTGTCTAATAATTTTTTTAAATTATTTTTTGAAGTATTTTCATAATTTTTAGAAAGGTTCATTTTTTCTTTTGAAAGATTAATAGCCAATGGAGTAATAAAAAAAATGGATATTATGATTAGGCTAGATAAAAATGTTTTTGGTAAACTCTCAAGTTCAATAGTGTTTTTGTTGTTTTTTTTTTTACTTATTATGAACCCTCTTACTTTTAAATACTTTTGTATATCTGGGATAGAAAATATCTTCTTAGTCATAACTATACTGCAACCACCTCTTTTACCTCTGGCAAGTAATGACATAAAAGATTTTGCACACCTTGCTTAAGTGTCATCGTTGAACTTGGGCACCCAGAGCAGCTTCCTTGTAATTCTACTTTAACAATTCCATCTTTGAACTCTTTAAATTTGATATCGCCACCATCTTTAGCAACTGCTGGTCTAATTTTTTTCTCTAAAATACTTATAATTTTTTTTTCAATTTCACTGTGTTCTTCTTTCTCTTCTGAAAATAATCTGTTCTCAATTACAAATTCTTTTCCAGTAGAATAAAAATCATTAATTAATGAAATAGCTATGTGTTTAATATCTTCCCAATTTGTTTCTTCTTTTTTATTAATTGATAAAAAGTCAGCACCTAAAAATATTCCAGTCACACCATTAACTGATAAAAGATTTCTTACTAGTTCATTATCAATTTCTTCTTTTTTTGTAACCTCAAAAGACCCATTGTTAGACACTCCTTTCCCAGGCAAAAACTTTAATGAGTTTGGGTTCGGTGTTACTTCGGTTTGAATGAACATTGCAATATATATAGTGATAATTAGTAGAATTTAAACCAATTAATTTATTTAGTTAAAAACCAACCAATTCTTTAATTTTTTTAATTTTTTTTGAAGCAATTATGTTCGCTTTATTAGAGCCTTCTAATAAAATTTTGTCTAAATATTTTTCATCATTTAATAATTTCTTTATTTCTTCTGAAATTGGTTCAATTTTTTCAATTAAAATTTCTGATAGTTTATCTTTGAATTCTGCAAAATTTTTTCCACTAAATTCACTTATTGATTTCTCTAAATCTTGATTTTTTAAACTTGAATAAATTCCTAATAAATTTTCTGCTTCAGGTCTTTCAATTAGATCTTTCGTTTCTTTTGGTAATTGCAATGGGTCTGTTTTTGCTTTTTTAATTTTATTTATTATTTCATCCTTACTGTCTGTAAGATTAATTCTACTTAGATCGGAAGGGTCTGATTTGCTCATTTTCTTTATTCCATCTTTCAAGCTCATTATTCTAGAAAATTCTTTTTGAATTAATGGTTCTGGTGATTTTAAAAAGTCAGGGGCATTAAAATCATTATTAAATTTTTGAGCTATGTCTCTACACAATTCTAGGTGTTGTTTTTGGTCATCACCAACTGGCACATGACTTGCGTCGTAAAGCAGAATATCTGCAGCCATCAAAACAGGGTATGAATAAAGACCTATGCTTACTTTTTCTTTATCTTTTCCCGCCTTCTCTTTAAATTGTGTCATTCTATTAAGCCAGCCAATTCTTGATACACAGCTTAAAATCCAAGCTGCTTCTGAGTGAGCTGGAACCATTGATTGGTTAAAAATTATACTGTTGATTGGGTCTATTCCACTTGCAATGAATGTTGCTGCCGTTTCTCTTATGTTTTTTTTCAATTCTTTAGGATCTTGCTTAACTGTAATCGCATGAAGATCCACAACACAAAATATACATTGATTTTCTTTTTCGTTTTGAAGGTCTACAAAGTTTTTAATCGCTCCTAGATAGTTACCTAAATGAAGATTACCTGTTGGCTGAACACCTGAAAAAATTTTTTTACTCATATTAATAGTTTAAATTAATATCACTTTTTTTAAAAGCTTTGATTAAAATCGCAACTAAAAGATAGAACATTAATCCCATTGCAACTATGCTAATTAAATAAAGTGCTTTCAAGTCTTCAAAATAACCTAACTTATCGTTAAAAAGATAAATCAAAAAATTAAAAAAAATCCCCATTAAAATAGTGGCAAATAAAATTTTAATAAATCTATCAATAAAAGTTAAATTAAAATTAAATAAATTTTCTTTTTTCAAAAAAATAAATAAAAAAATTGCGTTAAACCAGGATGATATTGTAGTAGCTATTGGAATAATTATAAAGCCTACTGCTTTAAAAAAGATAATACTAATCAATATATTTGATAAGACTGAAATTAGAGAAATATAAAAAGGTAATTTTGTATTATCCCTTGAGAAAAAAAAAGTAGAAAAAACTTTTATTAAAGCAAATGCTGGTAAACCAATTGCAAAATAAAACAATGCTTTTGCAGAATTCTTAACACTTAACTCATCAAAAAAACCATATCCAAATAATGATGATATAATTTCTTCCGACCCAATCAATAGTGCCATTGTAGCGGGAATACTTAAAAACAAACTTAATTCTAAGGCTTTGTTCTGAATTAAATTGATTTTTTCTTTGTTTTGTTTTTGAACATATTTAGACAGTTGAGGTAAGATAACTGTACCAATTGCAATTCCAGCGATAGCAAGATTTATTTGATAAACTCTATCTGCGTAGTAAAGATAAGAAACCGCACTAGTTTGAAATGATGCAATAATAGTTCCAACTAAAATATTTATTTGGGTAACACCTGATGAAAAAATACTTGGTAGTAGCTTCTTAAAGAAAGTTTTAACTTTGCTATCAATTCTAATATGAAAGTTAACACTGGGTGAAAAATATTTTTTTACATAAAAATATAAAAAAACTAACTGTAATATACCTGACAAAGTTACAGCGTATGATAAATAATATACCAGCTTATCATTTAGTATTTTTCCAAATAACAAAACGGTAATTAAAAGTATATTTAAAATAATAGGGGCTGCAGATGCAATGGCAAATTTATTATTTGAGTTTAAAATGGCAGAGAAAAAAGATGCCAAACTAATAAATATAAGAAAAGGAAATGTAATTCGTGTTAGCATTACTGCTAGTTCCATTTTTTGATAATCGCCCTCAAAACCAGGCGCTATTAAGAAAACAAATAATGGCATAAAAATTTCAATAATAAGTACTAAAAAAAACAATCCTAAGATTAGTAAATTAAAAATGCTGTTTGCAAAATATTGTGATTTTTTTTTATTATTTAATAATGATGAATAGCTTGGCACAAATGCTGCATTAAAAGTTCCCTCTGAAAATAACCTTCTAAAAGTGTTTGGAATTCTGAAGGCAACAAAGAATGCATCAGCTAAAAACCCTGTTCCAAGAAAGATCGCAATTAAAATATCCCTTATATAACCTAGTAGTCTGCTAATTATTGTAAAAAAGCTAAATGTGCCTGTTGACTTGAGAAGATTCATAAATCATATTAGTCTTAAATTTGCTCCATTTGTATCTCTAATTAACATAAATGAAAAAAACTAAAATAGATCATTACACAGATAAAGAAGCATTGGAATTCCATAGCTTAAATAAGCCTGGAAAAATTGAGATCAATTCTTCAAAACCAATGACTACCAAGCGAGATCTTGCTTTGGCTTACTCTCCAGGGGTTGCCGTACCTGTGCAAGCAATTGCTGATAATCCAGAGACAGCTTATGACTACACCTCAAAAGGAAACTTGGTTGCAGTAATCAGCAATGGTTCTGCTATTCTGGGGATGGGTAACTTGGGAGCATTAGCGTCTAAGCCCGTGATGGAAGGTAAAGCAGTTTTATTTAAAAGATTTGCTGACATAGATTCAATAGATTTAGAAATAGATAGCCAAGATTCAAAAGAAATCATAAATAGTATTAAAAATTTTGCATGTAGTTTTGGTGGAATTAATTTAGAGGATATAGCGTCTCCTGATTGTTTCATTATTGAAGAAAAACTAAAAGAAATTTTAGACATTCCTGTTTTTCATGATGACCAACATGGAACAGCTATAATAACTACGGCTGCACTAATCAATGCTTTGGACATAAGCGGCAAATCAATAAAAGATATTAAAGTTGTTGTTAATGGAGCTGGCGCTTCTGCGATTGCTTGTACAAATTTATTTAAGAATAGTGGTGTACTCAATGAAAATGTAACCATGTTAGATCGTAAAGGTGTTATTTACAGAGGTAGAACAGAAGGTATGGATCAATGGAAGTCAGCCCACGCAATTGAAACTAAAAATAGAACATTAGAAGATGCCATTAATGGGGCGGATGTTTTTCTAGGGTTATCAGCTAAAGGTGCTTTAAAAAAAGAGTTAGTAAAGACAATGGCAAAGAACCCAATTATTTTTGCTTGTGCTAACCCTGATCCAGAAATAACTCCTGAAGAAATTATGGAAGTTAGAAATGACGCTATTATTGCAACCGGGAGATCTGATTATCCTAATCAAGTAAATAATTTAATTGGTTTCCCTTACATTTTCAGGGGAGCTTTAGATGTTAGAGCTACAACAATTAATGAAGAAATGAAAGTTGCAGCAGCAAATGCAATTGCAGAATTAGCCCGAGAAGATGTACCAGATGAAGTAGCTGCAGCCATGGGGGGAGATCGTCCTAAATATGGAAAAGACTATATAATTCCATCTACTTTTGATCCAAGATTAATTAGTGTCATTCCTGCAGCTGTTGCAAAAGCTGCTATGGATAGTGGTGTTGCAAAAAAACCAATAAAAGATTTTGAAGTTTATAAAGATCAACTTAAACAAAGACTTGATCCCTCGGTAACTATTATGCAAGGTATTAATTCTTACATTAAAAAGAATCAAAAGAGAATTGTTTTTGCAGATGGTGAGGATGAAAATACTCTTAAAGCGGCAATTGCATTTAAAAACTCTAAATTAGGAACTCCAATTCTGGTGGGGAAAAAAGAGAAAATAAAAGAAAGAATAAAAGAAATTGGTTACAATGAAAATTTTGATATTGAAATAATAAATTCGGAAGAT
>Ga0209830_10002819_pt1 | contig 13662 bp, 14 predicted proteins | sample ArcticOcean_MG_C_12_FD_187439 | JGI IMG/M metagenome (GOLD analysis project Ga0209830, IMG submission 187439) | Marine microbial communities from western Arctic Ocean - ArcticOcean_MG_CB8_130 (SPAdes) (version 2) | ecosystem: Environmental > Aquatic > Marine > Oceanic | place: Arctic Ocean...
AGTCTAATCCAAGTATCAAACAATTCTTTCAAAAAGCAAAAAGTTTTTGGAAAAACTAAAGACTAATTAACTAAAAAAGGTTAATATTTTCTTAGATGAAAAAAATTAATTTAGCTATTTCTGGCTGCCTAGGAAAAATGGGTCAACAACTTATTAAATCCTCAAAAAATAATAAAAACTTTAAATTAGCTGCTCTCACAGAAAATAAAGCTATCAGTAAAAAAATTGCTGGTATTGAACTTGATATTAATACTGAACAAGCTTTTAAAAAAACTGACGTAATAATAGATTTTACAGTCCCAAACTGTACTTTGGATATTCTGAAAATTGCGGTTAAATTAAAAAAAAAAGTAGTAATTGGGACAACTGGATTTACACAAAAAGAAGAGACTTTAATTAAAAAACTTTCTAAAAAAATCCCTATTTTAAAATCGGGGAATATGAGCCTTGGTGTTAATTTATTAATGCACTTAACTGAAATTACTTCAAAATCACTAAGTGACAAATATTTAAGCAAAGTATTAGAAATTCACCACAAACATAAAAAAGATTATCCATCGGGAACTGCTTTAATGCTTGCAAAAGGTATTTCAGATGGGAAAAATAAAAATCTTTATAATTTAATTGGGAAAAAATTTTTAAATAAAAAATCTTTCCCTTATGGAAAAAAAATTAATTTTAACTCACTTAGAAAAGGTGAAGTTATAGGAGAGCATGAAGTTACATTTTCTAGTGGAAAAGAAATAATAAAATTAAATCATGAGGCATTTGATAGGGCTCTTTATTCAGATGGTGCTTTAGCTGCTGCAAAATGGTTAAGTAATAAAAGACCTGGACTTTACTCAATGAGAGATTTACTTAATTTTTAATTCTAAAACCTAAACTTATTTGATTAGCTGGAAATACTAAATTTTCTTCAAAGTTTATTTGCCAATTTTTAGGGATATTATAATCACCTTTGTAATAGTTTAATCTCTCTGTTTTTTTAAATAAAGTTTTAGAATAATTATTTTTAGAATTTCCCCAAATGCTGAGATAGAACAATTTTGAAAAGTTATTTATATATTTGAAATAATTAGCAATTGTTTTTTTATCCATTTCATGAAAGCAATCTATAGCAATGGTTAAATCAAAAGCATCTTTAGAAATTAATTCCATTTGATGCGGGTATATAAAGGAAATATCATTTTTTTTAATTTTTTTATTTAATTCATCTTTGTTTGAAATATCCACCAAATATTCAATTTTTTTATTTGGAAAGGCTAATTTTAACCTTTTAAAAGATATATATATTGCTGGTGGGATATCACACACAACATAGGAAATATTATCCTTTATAGACAATATTGCCTCTGAAGTTCTGCCAGAACCAGCTCCTATTTCTAAAATTGATTTTATACTATTTAAATCAAATGCACGGTCAATTTTATCAAAATCAAAAAGAGATACCAATTTATCAGTTGTAATTTTATAATTATTCATCGAAATATAGGGAGTATCAAAACCCAGGTAGGTTTTGTCTTGTAACTTTTTTAAATATTTATAGATGTCCTTATCTACTAAATTATAAAATAAAATTAAACAGATCAAATTATAGTTCAAACTCTCTTTATAAGAAAAATTATTATGTATTTTAAAAATATCTGAAGATAAATTTATATTTTTATTCTTAATTTTATCTATTGATTCTTTAATATGCTCATCATCAAACACTCTAAAAGTATAATAATTTCCTGCGATAGTTGATCCAAATTTACTAAGGCCATTTTTGCTTAACTCATCATAGTTTGCTATATTTAATATATGCCAAAAATTAGAAACAAATTTATAAGATTTACTTCCAATAAAACTGTTTGTTAAAAATTTTAAATCCTCATCTAAATTAGAATTTTTACTTTTTCTTAAAATATTCCAATGTTTGTGGAATTTTTTTGGGAAGAGTTTTTGTAAGAGTCTTTGGTACATCATTATATTATTATCTAAGAGGTATATAATTTAAAAAAATTAAGTATATTTATTTCTAAATGAATAATAAAGAAAAATCTAAAAATATACTAAAAATTTTAAATAAAATTTATCCAACAACGCCTATTCCTTTAAATCACACAAACAAATTTACTCTCTTAATGTCAGTTCTTTTATCTGCACAATGTACAGATCTAAATGTTAACAATGTAACTAAGGATATATATCCAAAATATAATAGACCTGAACATTTTGTAAGACTAGGAAGAAAAAAAATTGAAAGATTAATTAAAAGTATTGGTCTTTTTCGAGTTAAAGCAAAAAGCGTTTATTTCATGTCTAAACAACTTTTAGATAAATACGAAGGTAGAGTGCCTAAAAGCTTTGAAGAGCTAGAAAAACTACCTGGTGTGGGCCATAAAACAGCAAGTGTAGTTATGTCTCAAGGTTTTGGTATACCAGCATTTGCTGTCGACACTCATATACATAGATTAGCTCAAAGATGGGGCCTAACTAATGGAAAAAGTGTCGTTCAAACTGAAAAAGATTTAAAAAGAATTTTTCCAAAAAAAAATTGGATTAAATTACATTTACAGATAATTTATTATGGAAGAGAATTTTGTAAAGCTAGGGAGTGTCATGGTATAACTTGTAAAATTTGTACGACTTGTTATCCTAATAGAAAAAAACCAGTTAAAATCCAAAAAACTTAATATGAAAATACTTGGAATAGGAAATGCAATTGTTGATGTGATTTGTAAAGTTAATGATCAATATTTAATTGATAACGAATTAACAAAAAGCACAATGAAGTTAGTTGATGAAACTGAGTTTAAAAATCTTTTATCTACTCTAAATATTGAAGAAACAGTTTCTGGTGGATCTGTAGCAAATTCTATAGTTGGGCTATCACAATTAGGAAATGATGCTGGTTTTATTGGAAAAATCAATGATGATGGTTTAGGAAAAAAGTACGAACAGGGTCTAATTAAAGAAAAGGTTCAGTACTTTTATAGTAAAAAAGAAGAAGTTACTCCAACTGGCACATGCTTAATATTAATTACACCTGATGCGGAAAGAACAATGGTTACTTTTTTAGGTATTGCCGGAAAAATAAATGAAAAAGATATTGATGAAAAAGCAATAAAAGAAAGTCAAATAGTATTTCTAGAGGGTTACCTCTGGGACGATGGAGAACCGAAATCTGCTTTTGATAAAGCAATTTCACTCTCCAACACTAAAGCAATGTCTTTATCAGATCAATTCTGTGTTGAAAGACACAAAGCTAACTTTTTAGACTTAGTTCAAAACAAACTTAATATCACATTTGCCAATGAACAAGAGATTAAATCATTGATCGATGCTAAAAACTTTGAAGAAGTTATTGCATTTGGAAAACAATTAGGGGAACTTTTAATCATCACACGTGGTGAAAAAGGAAGTGTTGCAATTAATAAAAATGAAGTGACTGAATGTCAAAGCAAATCAAACTTAAAAATTATAGACTTGACGGGTGCTGGAGATCTTTTTGCTGCAGGTTTTCTTCATGGTTACATCAATAATCTTTCTATTAAAAATAGTCTTGAAAAAGGTACAGAGATGTCTTCAAAAATAATTCAAAAAATTGGAGCAAGACTAGATTAAAAAAATTTAATTAATAAAATAAGTATTTTGACTACTTAATATAAAACTTTTGTTTTCAAATCTATTACTTATTTTTTTTCTTAATCTGTAAATATGTGTTTCAACAGTATGGGTCTCCATATTTTCTGAATAGCCCCATATATTTTTTTGCAAATCTGCCACATTATGTTTTGTTTTTGTGTTATTTAAATATAAAATAATTTCAATTTCTTTTTCAGTTAATTTTAACTTCAGATCTCCTTTAGATATAAACTTTGAGTTTAAATCTAATTCATAATTTTTAATATTAATTTTTGATTGATGGTTAAATCTTAATTTTATTAATTGAATATTAATTAATTCTACCAATTTATTAAGAGGCACTGGAAGTAAATTTAAATTTAAAAAATTTTTTTCCTCTATTCTATTATCAGATAATAATTTATTTTTTGATTTAGAAATAATTAAAGAGTTTTTTAAATCTAAATCAGGTTTATTCAAAAAGAGATCTTCACTTAAACAATTTTCAATATTAAAAGATAAATTATCTTTAATCTCATAAAGAGTTTCGTATAATATATTAATATTTATAATAAAAAGGCTTTGCTTGTTCATATTGGATCTAGTCTATGATAATTCATGTAAAAAATAAAAACACTCTTATTATTGATGATTTTAGACTGAAGTGCTGCGTGGGCAAAAATGGCTTAAATTCAAATAAAATGGAAGGTGATTATTGTACCCCCAAAGGACTATTTAATTTAAAGAAATTATATTTTAGGAAAGATCAAGTTGGTATTCCAAAGTGTAAGTTATGTAAAAGAATTATTAAAAAAAATATGGCATGGTGTGATGATTCAATACACCCAAAATATAATGAAGAAATTAAGATAGTTAATAAAAAAATCAAAGAAAAATTATATAGAAAAGATCACAAATATGACTACATAATTTCAATTGATCATAATAGTAATAAAATCCCAAATAAAGGGAGTGCTATATTTATCCACTTAACAAATGATTATAAACCAACAGCTGGATGTATTGCCTTAAGAAAAAAAGATTTTGAAATTTTATTAAAATTAATAAATAAAAAAACTAAAATTAAAATAGGTTAACCTCTATTACCAAAAATTTTTGAACCAATTCTCAAATAAGTAGAATTTGTTTCAACAGCATCAAGATAATCATTTGACATACCCATGCTCAATTCTTTAATTTTTAATTTTTTTGTTAAATCAAAAAGTTTAGAGAAATATTTTGTAGGATTATTATCATTGGGTGGTAAGCACATTAATCCAATAATGTTTAAACTCAAATTATTAGTACAATGATCATAAAAAGTATCCAACTCCTCTATTAAGATACCACTCTTTTGATTTTCTCTTCCTATATTCACTTGAATAAAAATCTTTAAATTTTTATTTATCTTTAATTGTTCCTCCGAAATTTTTTCAGCTAACCTTAAATTATCTAATGTATGAATATAATCAAACAATGGAATAACATATTTTACCTTGTTTGTTTGTAATTTTCCTATCATGTGTAATTTGACTTCATTAGTTTTATCTTTTAAATCAGACCATTTACTTATTGCTTCTTGAACTCTATTTTCACCAAAATCGATATGTCCATGAGTAATTAGTGGCAATATATTTGGCATCATAAAATTTTTGCTTACTGCAATAATTTTAGGTTCTTTTATAATTAAATTTGATTGTTTAACTTTTAACTGTATTTCTTTTTCTATTCTTATTAGATTGTCTAAAGTGTCATGCATAAATTAAATTTTTACTTCATTGATAATTTTGATAAAAATCATATCAAAAATTTACCAAGAAATATCGCTATAGTTTATAGAAATTATGATCAAAAGTACGATGAACAAGATATTCTATCCATGAAAAAATTTTGTTTAGGAGAAAGGAAAAGATTTTATCTAGCAAACAATATTAATCTAGTTGAAAAATTAAGATTAGATGGTGCTTATATACCTGCTTTTAATAAAGATCTAAAAATAAAAAGGCTTAAAATAAAAAATTATACTTTATTAGGTTCTGCTCACAATATTAAGGAAATAAATCAAAAGATAAAACAAAAAGTAGACTATCTATTTATATCTCCAATTTTTAAAACTACAAAAACAAAAAAAAAACTAGGAATAATAAAGTTCAATATATTGGCACAAAAATTTAATCAAAATATTGTAGCTTTAGGTGGTATAAATAAAAACAACTTAAAAATTATTAACAATATTAAAAACTATAGCTTTGCTTCAATTTCTTATATTAAAAATACAACAAAATAATAAATGATAGAAAGTATTTTTAAAAGAAAAGCAGAAAAATTATTAGAACATTATAATAAAAAAAAATACCTTCTTGTAATTAGAGAAGCAAAATTATTATTAAAAGAAGTTCCAAATAATTTATTTTTACTTAATTTAATTGGCTCATCCTTTCAAAATTTAAATAATTTAGACTCAGCAAAAAAAATATTTACAAATATCTTGGAAATAGATAATAAGAATATATCAGCTTTAAACAATCTTGGTAATGTCTATAAAAATCTTAAAGACTACTCTTCTGCAGAAGAGAATTACAAAAAAGCAATTATTTTAAATCCCACCTTCATAAGTGCATTAGTAAATTATGGCAGTCTTAAATATGAGATAAATAATTATGATGAAGCAGTTGAACTCTATAAAAAAGCACTCCACATAAATAACGAAGTTCCAATGGCTCATTACAATTTGGGCCTTGTATATCAAGCCCTTGGAAACTTTAAGGGTGCAAAATTTCACCTTCAGACATTATCAAAAATGAAACCTGAAATAACTGCAGCAGATAAGATTTTAAGTAGATTTACAAAATATAAGCATGGTGATCCACATATTAATATTATGGAAGGAAAACTGAATGAACTTAATTTAAACAATTTAGAAAGAATTGATCTTTTTTTTAGTCTTGGTAAGGCTTATGAGGATTTAAAGGATTTTGAGAATTCTTTTCATTATTTAAAAAAAGGTAATGACCTAAAGAAACAAATATCAAATTACAAAATAGAAAAAGATAACCAGTTTTTTAAAACCCTAAAAGACTTTTTTGAAAAAATTGATTTTAAAAATATAAATATAAATAAATATAATAAGAACATAATATTTATTGTTGGTATGCCAAGGTCAGGGACATCACTCATCGAACAAATTTTGTCTTCTCACTCAAATATCTATGGAGCAGGTGAATTACCTTATTTAGAAAATATTATGAAAAACGAATTCTTTGAAAATAACAATTTAAGTATAAATAAACTTCATAATCTCAATGAAAACAAGGTATTAAAAACGATTGGGGATCATTATGTTTCTTTAATAAATAAATATAATTATAATGAAAATTTAATTACAGATAAAGCTCCTCTCAACTTTAGGTGGATAGGTTTAATCAAATTAATATTTCCTAATTCGAAAATTATTCATTGCTCAAGGGCACCTAAAGATAATTGTTTATCTCTTTATAAAAATATTTTTGATGATAATCTTGATTGGACTTATGATGAAGATGATTTGTCAAATTATTACCAACAGTATAATGATTTAATGAAATTTTGGAAAAAAAATATTCCTGGTTTTATATATGATATAAATTATGAAAATCTTATTGCTGATCCACAAAATCAAATAAAAGACATGCTGAGTTTTTGTAATTTAAAATGGGAACAAAATTGTATAGAATTTCACAAAAATAAAAGAGCTATTAAGACAGTAAGCTCATCACAAGCTAGAAGCAAAATTTATAGTTCATCAATTAATTCCTATAAAAATTACCAGAAATTTTTAGCTAAACTTAATTCTTCTCTGGATAAAATTTAGTTAAAAAAAAACGGCCCCAATAAATGAGGCCGTTTTAATAATTTAAATCTTGATTAAATTTAGAACGCTAATACTAAACTTAATTCCATGTACTCAGCTTCTTTACCTGCAAGTCCACCATCAGATGAAGAATCAGCAGCGTGTAATCTAACTGAAGCAGCACCAGCTGTGTATGAAGCACTTATTGCATCAACTTTTTCAGTAACGTTTGCTACACCATTAGTTTTATCATACTCAGTATCTTGAGTTCCAATTGATATTGACATATTTTCATTCACTGCAAAAGCGATTGAAGCTGCATCAATTATTTTACCCGCAGTACCAGCAGCACCAGATGCGTAATCAGCCATTCTATATCCTACAGATACTGAACCTGCAGAGTATACAACATGACCAACATGACCAACTGTATCATTCTGACCTGCTATACTAACATCAGTACTTGTTGTACCAGCCATAATAGTTAGACCATCAATAATGCTTGAAGCATCTAACGTAATATGTGCGTCAGAAGTTGCTCCTGTTGATGCTTCTGGACCAGCTGAACCATCAGATGAACCAGCTGTACCACCTTTTGTGTAAGCTAAAGAAACACCTAATGGACCAAACGTGTTAGAGTAACCTAACGTATCGTTTGAAGCCGCACCAGAAATTCCTGAACTTGATACACCATTCCAAATTTCTTCATAAGCAGTTGGAAGTTTATCGTCATAAGCTGTTACACCTTCTAGACCACCACCAATAGCATCAAAAGAAATCGTTCCTAAATCTCCCATGTCCATTGTTTGGTAAGCTGAAAGAGCACTTGCGATACCATCATTAAGTGTTCTAACTATTGTTACATCAGCAAAACCAACATTTCCAGATCCTGAAAATTTTAGTGAAGTGTTTGAACCAAATGGGTTAGCAGTAGTAGGATTTACACCAACATTAGTAGTAGTAGATGTTGTTACGTGGTCTCCTTTTATTGAAGTATAAGTTATTTCAGCAGTTCCTGAAACACTCATTTCAACTGCGTTAGCAGAAAAAGCAACTAGTGAACCAGCTAAAGCTGATAAACCAATTTTTTTTAAGTTATTCATATTTTTCCTTTTGTTTGTTTTTATTCATTAACGAATGAGAATTCATACCTAAAAATCTAATAAATTTGGTACCTTTCTTAATCATTTGTGCTTTTTTTTAATTTATGTGATAATAATACAACAATTTTTTGTGTAAATTTATAAAGAAATCTAATAACTTAAAATTATCAATTTTTCTTTTAAATGTATTATAAGTTGTTAATAACGCTATTTATTAAGACTTATGACAAAATTAAACTTAAATATAAACAAATTTACAATTATTTTACTATTATTTTTATTTTCTCTTAACTCTTGTGGTATTTATAGAAAAACAGACGTTAAGACCAATCCTATTAATGATGCTGATAAAAGAGCAAAAAATTTACAAGAAGGTAGGGGTATACAATTCCTTAATAGTAAAAAAAATTCAGGCGTATTTGATTTTGCTAGCTCTAATGAATTGTGGAGAGCTTCGGTTGAAGTTCTTGGTTTTGCACCCCTTGTAAGTGCCGATTATGGTGGTGGCATATTAATTAGTGATTGGTATTCAGATCAAGAATCTTCAAATGAGTCTTACAAAATTACTGTGGTTTTTCTTTCAAATGAAATTAGGGCAGATGGTTTGGATATTAAAGTTCACAAAAAAGTATGTAATGTAAATTATGCATGCCAAATTAAAGAACAAATAACAGAACTGAACACTGAAATTAAATCTGCAATACTTAGAAGGGCTACTGAAATTAAAGAAAAGAAAATAAAAGATAAAGTTGATGCAGATCGTTCATTTAAAAAAGATATAAATACCGATAAAGCAAAATAAATCATTAACAAAATTTAATAATAAATTGAGTAGATATAATTTTAAAACTATCGAAGATAAGTGGCAAAATTATTGGCTTAAGAATAATACTTTTCAATCAAAAGTTGATCATACAAAGAAAAAGTTTTATTGCTTAGAAATGTTTCCCTACCCTTCTGGAAGAATTCATATGGGACATGTAAGAAACTATACAATTGGGGATGTGTTAGCGAGATACAAAAGCATGCAAGGCTATAATGTTCTTCATCCTATGGGCTGGGATTCGTTTGGTATGCCAGCTGAAAATGCAGCTAAACAAAATAATTTAGATCCTGATGAATGGACTAAAAAAAATATTAATTCTATGAAATCACAGCTAAAAAAGCTTGGCCTATCTATTGATTGGGATAGAGAAATTTCCACTTGTTCGCCTGAATACTATAAACATCAACAGTTATTTTTCTTAGATTTGTATGACAAGGGACTTGTTTATAGAAAAGAAAGTTATGTCAACTGGGATCCTGTTGATGAAACAGTACTTGCCAATGAACAAGTAATCGATGGCAAAGGTTGGAGGTCGGGTGCAATTGTTGAGAGAAAAAAGCTGAACCAATGGTTTTTCAAAATCTCAGATTTTTCAGAAGAATTACTAAGAGATTTAGAGTCTTTAGATCAGTGGCCAAATAAAGTTAAGATAATGCAAAAAAATTGGATTGGTAAATCGTTAGGCTGCGAAGTTGAATTTAAGATTAAAGGAAATTCTGAAATTAAAGAATTAAAGTGCTTTACCACTAGACCTGATACATTATTTGGATTTTCCTTTTTAGCTTTATCTATAGATCATCCAATTTCTAGATATTATGAAAAAGATGAAAATTTTATTTTATTTAAAAAAAATTGTTCACAAACAGGAACGACTGAAGAATCTATAGCTCAAGCAGAAAAAATTGGCTTTAAAACCAATCTCACAGCAATAAACCCTTTTGATGAAAGTATTGAAGTACCCGTTTATTTTGCAAACTTTGTACTAATGGATTATGGCTTTGGAGCAGTTTTTGGTTGTCCAGCTCACGATCAAAGAGATTTAGACTTTGCCTTAAAATATAATCTCAATGTTAAAACAGTAGTCAAACCAGCCAATGAAGACAACAAATATAAAATTACTGACAAATCCTATTCTGGTCCTGGAGAAATGTATAATTCTAAATTTTTAGATGGTTTAAGTGCTCCAGAAGAATCTATCCCGGAAGCAATAAGGATATTGGAAAAGGATGGCATAGGTAAAAAAAAAATTAACTTTAGACTTAAAGATTGGGGAATATCCAGACAGCGTTATTGGGGGTGTCCAATACCTGTTGCCTATAATAAAAATAATGAAATAGTAAAAATACCAAAAGAAAAACTACCAATAAAACTACCAAAAAATATTAACTTGAGTACAAGTGGTAATCCTTTGGATAGTCAGGAAAACTGGAAAAAAGTAAATATAAATGGTGAAGAGTGCACATTAGAAACTGATACACTTGATACCTTCGTAGATTCTTCTTGGTATTTCCTGAGGTTTTGCTCACCCAAAAATACAGAGGTGGGTTTTGATGTTGAAGAAGCAAATTATTGGATGCCAGTAGACCAATACATAGGAGGGGTGGAACATGCAATATTGCATCTTTTGTACTCAAGGTTTTTTGTTAGAGCTTTAAAAAATAAAAAAAAAGAAGAATTAAATTTTACAGAACCATTTTTAGGACTATTTACTCAGGGCATGGTTTGTCATGAAACATATAAAGATCAAAAAAATAATTGGTTAAGTCCTGAAGAAATTTTTTCGGAGGATGGAAAAAACTTTTATAAAAAATTAGATCAAAATGAAAAAGTCACTGTTGGTCCCTCTGAATCTATGTCAAAATCAAAAAAAAATACTATAGATCCAGAAGAGATAATTAAAGAGTATGGGGCAGATGCTACTAGATTATTTATACTTTCTGATAGCCCTCCAGAAAAAGATGTTCAATGGTCAGATAGTGGGATAGCTGCAGCTTACAAGTTCGTTCAAAAATTTTGGCTTCTCCACAACAAAATAATAAATAATAATAAAAGATTTACTGTATTTAACAACGAGTTAGAAGAATTTACAAACCAGATAATTAACCAGATAAATCTTAATTTAGAAAAATTTAGATATAATGTTTTAATAGCTAATTTTCATGAAATTTATAATTTTCTTAACAAAATTCTTTCTAAAGAAGATTGGGGAAACAATTTTGTTGATAACTATTTAAAAATTTTAAAGGTAATGACACCAGTAATTCCTCATTTTACAAATGAATGTATTGGCAATTTAATTTCAGAAAAAAACTTGAAATGGCCCAAAGTTGATAAAAAATATCTCAATACAAAAAAATATACTATTGTTGTGCAAATAAATGGTAAAAAAAGGGGTTTAATTGAAACAGAACAGCAACTTGAACAGGTTGAGCTTTTAAGGAATATAAAAAATAAAACTGATATTAATAAATTTTTTATAGAAAAGGAGATAGGTAAGGTAATCTTTATTAAGAATAAATTAATAAATATAATTTTAAAATGAATATAAAAAAGTTTTTTTATTTAATGTTGGTAATAACTGTTACTGGGTGTGGATACCATCCACTGTATACAGTAAATAATGAAATAAATTTTTCAATTAATCAAATATTTCAAAATGGAAATGAAAATATTAACAGAAAAATTGTAAATAGAATAAATAGTGCAGAAGAAAAAAATGTATCTTATAATTTAATCATTGATTCTAAAGAAATAACGGAGATATTAACTAAGAACGCCTTGGGAAATGCAGATTTAAGAAAATTATCAATTGAAGTTCAAATTGAGTTGTCTGATCCAGCCAATAAAGACCTTATAATCAAAAAGAAAAATTTTAACTCTCAATTCATATACAAAAACAAACAAAATAAATTTGACTTAGCTCAAAGCATCAAGATTAAAAAAGATGTTTTAATTGACAAAATTATTGAAGATATATTAATTTTTTTTAGATTTTAATAAATGATAATCAAACCACATGAGATAGAAAAATTAAATTTAACAAAAAACAAATTTTTTTTATTTTATGGTGAAAATCAGGGTTATAAAAATCAAATAATAGATAGTAATTTTAAAAAAATATTTTTAAAAAATACCTATATATTTGAAGAAGCTGAAATTCTTGTCAATGTAGATAGTTTTTTTGATAAAATTTTATCGCAGTCTTTTTTTGAAAAAGAAAAATTATTTATAATTAATAGGGCTACAGATAAAATAAAAACTATATTAGAAGAGGTTATAGATAAGGATATTGAAGATTTAGTCATAGTATTAAATTCAAATTCTCTTGAAAAAAAATCTAAAATAAGATCATTATTTGAAAAAAATAAAAACACATACTGTATTCCATTTTATGAAGATAATAATCAAACCTTAAATTCAATAATTAGTCTGTTTTTCAGGAATAAAAAAATTCCAATATCTCAACAACTTATAAATATTTTAATAGAAAGAAGTAGAGGAGATAGAAAAAATTTGAACAACGAATTAGAAAAAATTGAAAATTATTCATTGAATAGAAAAAAATTAAATCTTGAAGAGCTAATGAAACTAACTAACTTGGCGGATAATTACAGCGCATCAGATCTGGTAGATCACTCTCTAGCTAAAAACACTAGAAAAACTGTCACTATTTTAAACGAAAACAACTATTCAGATGAAGATAATATCATAATTATAAGAACATTATTAGCTAAACTAAAAAGACTAGTTAAGATTTATGAATTAGTTGATGAAAAAAACAATATTGAGCAGGCAATTTCCGCTTGTAAACCACCAATTTTTTGGAAGGACAAGGCTCTTGTTACTCAACAAATACGGTCTTGGAATAAAGATCTTTTAAAAGATTTAATTTATAAAACTAATGAAATTGAACTTTTAGTTAAAAAAAACTCTAATATTGCCAAAAATATATTAGCAGATTTTATAATTGATAATTCAAGAAAAACTAATAATTAGATTTTATTATTTCTATTATTTTGTTTAGCTGATCTAAATCTTTATATTCTAATAATAAAGATCCTGAATTATTTTTTTTATTTTTAATTAAAACATTAAGGCCAACTTTTTCTCTAATTGAATTTTCTAGGGCTCGTAAATTAATATCCTTGGAAGGTTTAAGAGAATGTTTATCGGTCTTAAAGATTTTAACGAAAGTTTCTGACTGTCTCACTGAAAAGTTTTTTTCAATTATTTTATTTGCTACAAATTCGGCATTATTCAGGCCAACTAAAATTTTTGCATGGCCAGGTGTTAAT
>Ga0209830_10002826_pt1 | contig 13644 bp, 9 predicted proteins | sample ArcticOcean_MG_C_12_FD_187439 | JGI IMG/M metagenome (GOLD analysis project Ga0209830, IMG submission 187439) | Marine microbial communities from western Arctic Ocean - ArcticOcean_MG_CB8_130 (SPAdes) (version 2) | ecosystem: Environmental > Aquatic > Marine > Oceanic | place: Arctic Ocean...
CCAAATAGATCAGATGCAATGAGTCATTTTGGTGTTGCCAGGGATTTACGTGCAGGTTTAATGCAGCAAGACATTAATTTAGAATTAATTTCTCCATCTGTTAGTGATTTTCATGTAGATGAAAGAACTTTGCGTTTTGATGTTGAAGTAGATGATAAAGATCAAGCTCCAAGATATTGTGGAATTTCAATTACAGATGTTACTGTAAAAGATTCTCCAGAATGGATTCAAAATAGATTAAAAGCCATTGGTTTAACACCTAAAAATAACATTGTAGATATTACAAATTATGTATTACACGAGTTAGGACAGCCACTACATGCTTTTGATGCTCAACAGGTAAAAGGTAATAAGATTCTTGTAAAAACTTTAAAAGAGGGTACATCGTTCACAACTTTAGACGGTGTTAAAAGATCGCTGTCATCAGAAGATATTATGATTTGTGATGCGAACTCTGATCCACTTTGTATCGCTGGAGTTTTTGGTGGAAGTAAATCTGGTGTAACAGAGCATACAAACTCAATCTTTTTAGAGAGCGCCTATTTTAATTCTATTGCTGTGAGAAAAACCGCTAAAAGACATGCATTAAACACAGATGCTTCTTTTCGTTTTGAAAGAGGAATAGATATTACTTTAACCAAATACGCTCTAAAAAGAGCAGCTTTGTTAATAGAAGAATACGCTGGTGGTAAAATGGGCTCTGATATTTCAGATTTCTATCCTGAAAAAATTGAAGATTATCAGGTGTTTCTTTCTTACGAAAATGCATATCGTTTAATAGGACAAGAAATTCCTAAAGAAACTATTAAGAAAATTTTAGCGTCTTTAGAAATTAAAATTAATAGTGAAACTGAAGGAGGATTGGGTTTAACCATTCCTTCCTATAGAACAGACGTGCAGCGCGAAGCAGATATTATTGAAGAGATTTTAAGAGTTTATGGTTATAATAATATAGAATTTTCTCATAAATTAAATACTTCAATTTCATTCGATTCTAATAAAGAAACTAAAATTGAAAATATTATAGCGAACCAATTAACGGCTTTAGGTTTTAATGAAACGATGGCAAATTCTTTAACAAAGCCAGAATATGTAGCATTATCTAATAATATAACCGAGGAAGCGAATGTAGAAATGTTAAATCCATTAAGTAATGATTTAAAAGTACTTCGTCAATCTTTACTATTTAGTGGTTTAGAAAGTGTCTCTTATAATATAAACAGAAAAAATAATTCATTAAAGTTTTATGAGTTTGGGAAAACATATCATAAATACAATGAAAAATACCAAGAAGATAAACATCTTACTTTATTTATAACAGGAAATAGAACAACGGACAGTTGGAATACAACATCTAAAGTGTCTGACTTCTTTTATTTAAAAGGAATTATTACAAATATTTTAGGTAGGTTAGGAATTGAAAATTTAAAAACAACGCCAGCAAAACAAGATGTTTTCTCTGAAGGAATTACATTAAGCCTAGGTAAAATGAAGTTGGTAGAGTTTGGGGTACTAAAAAAAGGTTTATTAAAGGAATTCGGAATTAAACAAGAAGTTTTATTTGCAGATTTTAATTGGGATACTATTTTAAAAATAACGGGTAACAAAAGTATAAAAGTAACAGGTTTACCTAAATTCCCTGCAGTTAAAAGAGATTTAGCTTTATTATTAGATGTTAAAACAGAGTTTAAAGAAATTTATAACTTGGCCTTTCAATCAGAGAAAAACTTATTAAAAGAGGTTGATTTATTTGATGTTTATCAAGGTGATAAGTTACCACAAGGGAAAAAATCATATGCCGTTAGTTTTTTAATTCAAGATGAGACAAAGACGCTAGCGGATAAACAGATTGAAAAAATAATGCAGAAATTACAACAGACATTCGAAAAGAATTTAGATGCTATTTTAAGATAGAATAATTTAAAATTTTCTTATTTCAGTTTTGCGATAATTAAAAATCAACAAATTTAAGTGTATAAATTATTAATAAGACCAATTTTATTTTTATTTGATCCAGAAAAGGTTCATTATTTTACATTTTCTTTGATTAGAATTTTGTGCAAAATTCCTTTTGTAGCTTCCATTTTCAGAAATTTATATCAAGTAAAAAACAAAAAATTAGAACGTAAATTATTTGGATTAACTTTTACAAACCCGGTTGGTTTGGCTGCAGGCTTTGATAAAAATGCAGTTTTATATAATGAATTAGCCAATTTTGGATTTGGTTTTATAGAGATTGGAACAGTTACACCAAAAGGACAACTAGGAAACCCTAAGAAAAGATTATTTCGTTTAAAAGAGGATCAAGGAATAATAAACCGCATGGGTTTTAATAATGATGGTGTAGAAGAGGCTATTAAAAATTTAAAAAAGAACAAACACAAAGTAATTATTGGTGGTAATATAGGGAAAAACACGGAAACAAAGTTAGAAGATTACACTCAAGATTATCTAGATGTTTTTAAAGAACTACAACCATTCGTAGATTATTTCGTTTTAAACGTAAGTTGCCCAAACGTGGGAAGTCATGCTAAATTAAGTGACAAAGATTATTTATTAGAATTAATTACTGAATGTCAGAATCAGAATAATTTATTTAAAATTAAGAAACCTATTTTACTGAAAATAGCGCCAGATTTAAATAATTCACAACTAGATGAAATTATAGAATTGGTTGCAGAAACAAAGATTGATGGTGTAATTGCCTCAAATACTTCTAATACAAGAGATAATTTAAATGCATCTAAAGAGCGTTTACAGGAAATAGGGAATGGTGGAGTAAGTGGACAGCCTATTAAGGATCAAAGTACTCAAGTAATTAAATATTTAGCAGATAATTCTAACAAATCTTTTCCTATTATTGGAGTAGGAGGAATTCATTCCGCAGAGGATGCGCTAGAAAAGTTAAATGCCGGAGCAGACTTAGTGCAAGTTTATACAGGTTTTATATATGAAGGTCCTGGTTTAATAAAGAAAATTAATAAGGCACTTCTTAAAAAGTAACTTATTTTATTGTTTACGATGATAATAGTAGGTCCTTTTTCTTAAAGTAAAATATTTAAAAATCCAAAAAATAAAGCGGATACACCAATAATAATAAAACTTATTTTGGCATTTATTTTTGGTTTAAAAAGATAAATTATACCATGCATAAATATGCTGATTAAAAACCACTTTGCATAATTTTGTAAAGGAATAATATCATTCTTCCAAGACCCAAAGCCCAATTTTAAGAATCGTGGTCTGTAATCTTTATTTACTTTATAGCAGCAGCCAACGTAATAAATAAGTTAAGAGGTGTAAGGGTTAAAAAAAGATCTCTTATTGCTGGAATGCATATTTCCAATAGGCCAAAAAAGTAGAATAAAAGCAAAACGCTAATACACCGATTTGCTATAGAATTAATTTGAATCATTTAATTAATTTATCAATAATTTTTGCAGAAGAAAGTGCTAATGGAATTCCTCCACCAGGATGCACACTGCCACCGCAGAAAAATAGATTTTTGTAATCTGAAGAGAAGTTTTTATGCCTCAGAAATGCCGAAAACTTATTATTACTTGAGGTTCCGTACAAAGAACCCTTATAAGAATTTGTTTTATCTTGTATGAGTTGTGGTGTTAATTGTTCTTCAAATTCTATTAAACTTTCAATATCTTCACCTAAAATCGTTGAGATTTTCATTAAAATATTTTCTTTTGCTTTAGCAATCATTTTCTCCCAATCTTGATCATAAATAGACGGTACATTAATCATTACAAACCAATTTTCTTTACCTTTAGGTGCATCTCCTTTAATATGTTTACTACTAATATTGATGTATATGGTTGGATCTTTATAGATATCTTTAGATTCAAATAGATGTTTAAACTCTGTTTTATAATCTTCCGTAAACATAATATTGTGCACGTCTAATTCAGGAAACTCTTTTCCAATTCCCCAATAGAAGATAAGTGCAGAGCTTGAGCGTTCTTGAGCATCAACTTTTTTAAGTTTTTTAACTGATGGTAATAGCTTTTCGTAGACTGTATGTATATCTGCATTGCAAATAACAATATCTGCTTTGAAGTTATCTGATTTTGTTTGTACGCTTTTTGCTAAATTATCTATTGTTTTAATAGCAATTACTTCGGTGTTAAAATGAAATTTTACTCCTATTTCCTTTGCTAACTGAACTAAACTATTCGTTATTTCATGCATACCTCCTTTTGGTAAATATGCACCTAAACCAAATTCTAAGTGAGGAATTATATTTAAAATACCTGGAGCTTTATAAGGGTTAGAGCCATTATAAGTAGCATATCTGTTAAATATTTTAATTGTTTTAGAATCTTTAAATGTCTTTTCATTTACTTGATTCATTGAACTAAAAATTTTCAGAAAAGGAAGCTTGAATATAGATATTAAGGTTGAAAATGAAAGAAAAGAGCTTATTTTATGTAGTGATTTATTCAGGAATTGTTCTTCTGTAGCGCCATAAATAAAAGCACTCTTTTCGAGATGTTTTTTTACGCTTTCGGCAGAATCACATGTTTTTTCACTCATTTCTTTTGCAAAAGTAGGAATGTCTGAATTTGCTGAAATTTTTGTTCCGTCCTCGTAGAAATAATTGCATAAAACATTAAGTCGATCATAGTTAAAATAATCAGAAGTTTTTTTACCACAAATTTCAAAAAGTTCAGTAACTAAATTAGGCATTGTAAAAAGAGAAGGTCCTGCATCAAACCGAAACCCATTACCAGTAAGTTGCGTAATTTTTCCGCCAGGATAGTCGTTTTTTTCAAGTATTTGAACACTATATCCTTTATTTTGTAGTCTAATTGCAGAAGCAATACCAGCAATTCCAGAACCAATAATTACAGCTTTTTTCACAGTGATTGGAATATTATATATCGGTTATTTCTGAATTCATCTTCTTTATAGCTGTTTTTTTATAAGTCAAGATTCAAGCTTTTACTTTTCTAAGTTCATCTTTTACATATTTCCAAGGAACTATAAGCATTCCAAAACACTCTCCTTTTTCTTTACCTATATGTTTGTGATGTATTTTATGCGCTCTACGAATTGCTTTTAAGTAAACTGTTTCACTATTTTTAAACCATTTAAAGCGTTGGTGAATAAATACTTCATGAACTAAAAAGTATGCAATACCATATGCTAATATTCCAAAGCCAATATGCATTACCCACCACAAAGCAAACATAGAACCGAGCATAATGCAAAGCCAGGAGGGAACTGCATATATTAGGAAGAAAACGTCATTTCTTTCGAAAAAACTCTTTTTATTTGGTATATGGTGGTCTTGATGTAAATTCCATAGAAAACCGTGCATTACAAACTTATGGGTGCACCAAGCCATAAATTCCATTCCTAAAAATGTTGCAAAAATAATTATAAAACTCATTTATTTTAATATAAACTTTAAAACATATTATTAACCTATCTATCTAAACCTCCGTGAATAATTAAACATATTTAAAATTTAATTGTTTTTAAATCCTAAAAACACTGAACAATTTGATATTATTTTGTTTACAAAGATAAGTAATTTGAGAGGTAATTTTTTAATTTTGTTTAATTTATTACAATTTTTAATAAACAAAAATAAAAGAGATTTATTATACTAAATCAATAGTTTTCATTTTAATTCTTTGTTTATAAAAGTGGCATTCATAAAATGATATTTTACTTAAAGCTCATTGTTTAGAGGCATGGCAAAAATGTGTATTTTTACTATAATGATTGAAACACTTTTGTCTTTTGCATTGGCAACTTCTATTTTAGCAATTTCACCAGGACCAGATAATATTTTTGTTTTAACACAAAGTATTGTGAATGGAAGAATTTTTGGATTAGCCACTGTTATTGGTTTAATTTCTGGTTGTTTAGTGCATACAACTTTATTAGCTTTTGGAGTTTCTGCTATTATTAGTACCACTGAAAATTTATATATGGGAATTAAAATATTCGGTTCGGTGTATCTTTTATATCTTGCATTTAAAGTATATAAAACAGATACGAGTATTCTTTTATCTGAGCAAGTTACCCCGAAGAAAACCATGAAACAACTTTTTAAACAAGGTTTTCTAATGAATGTATTAAATCCGAAGGTTTCTATATTTTTCTTGGCATTTTTCCCAGGATTTTTGTTCAGTGATAGTTTAAGTATGATAACTCAATTTTATATTTTAGGATTTATTTTTATGTTTGTTTCTCTTTTTATTTTTTCTGCAATAGCAATACTGGCTGGTACAATTTCTAAATCTTTAAAAAATAATAATAAAATTAGTTTGTATCTAAAATGGTCTCAATTTGTTGTTTTCATTTCGATAGCGATTTTCATCTTGTTATAGAATACTGATTTTCAAGTCTTGTTTTTCTGTAAAAAAAAACCTCATAAACTATTTAGCTTATGAGGTCTTATATTTTATTAGAATTCGTTTCTAACTTTCTTTACGTTTTCTTCCAAATCCGCCAGAAGACTTTCTATCTCCTCCAGTACTTCTGTCTGGTCTATCAGATGAACGTCTATCCGAAGATCCTCTACTGCTTCCAGAATCACTTCTTCTAGATGAAGATGAACCTTCTCTGCGTCTACCAAATCCGCCACCTTCTTTCTTACCACCAAAAGGTTTTCTTCCGCCTCTTCTTCCGCCGCCAGAACGTTCTTTTTTAGTAATTTCTATATTTACTGAACGTCCTTCAAAGTCTGGTTGGTTAGAAGCAAAAGCTTCTAAGGTTTTTTCTTCGAAGTTTTTGTCAATTTCAAAGAAAGAGAAAGTATCTAAAATATCTATAGATCCAATTTCTACTTTATCACCAATATTTTGGTCATTAATTAAACCAATTAACGTTCCAGGATTTAAATTATCTTTTCTACCAATGTTAATGAAAAAACGAGTCATGTTTTCGTTTTCTGTTCTCGCTCTAGAATTATCTCTCGAAGATAAATCATTTAAATCTTTAGAATTTTCATAATACTTTAACATCGTATTAAATTCTAAAGAAACAAATTTTTTGATCAATTCTTCTCTATCTAAAGATTCTAATTTTTCATAGATACTTGGTAAAAACTCTTCCATTTCAGATTCATTTACCTCTGTGCTTTGAACTTTATCAATTAAATTCATCAATTGATTTTGAACAATCTCTTTACCAGAGGGAACCTTACCTTCAACAAACTTCTTTTTAATGATTCTTTCAATCTGTCTTAGTTTTCCTTTTTCTTTTCCGTTTACTAAAACGATAGAAATACCTTTATTTCCAGCTCTACCAGTTCTACCACTTCTATGAGTATAGTTTTCTATTTGATCTGGTAATTTATGGTTTAATACGTGTGTTAATTCAGTAACATCCAATCCACGAGCAGCAACATCAGTAGCTACTAATATTTTAATTGTTCTTTTTCTGAATTTACCCATTACAGAATCTCTTTGTCCTTGAGATAAATCTCCATGTAAAGAATCTGCGCTATAGCCGTCTCTAATTAAGTTATCTGCAACTTCTTGAGTTTCTCTACGCGTTCTACAAAATATGATTGCATAGATATCAGGGTTTAAATCTGCAATTCTTTTTAAGGCAGGATAACGAGTTCTTTCTGTAACTGAATAAAATTCATGACTCACATTTTCTGAACCTGCATTCTTTTCACCAGAAGTAATTTCAACCGGTTTTGTCATGTAGTTTCTAGCAATTGCTTCAACTTCTCTGGGAAAAGTTGCAGAAAATAATAAAGTTTGTTTTGTTTCTGGTGTTGCTTCTAAGACTTTATCTAATTCGTCTTTGAAACCCATGTTTAACATTTCATCAGCCTCATCTAAGACTAACCATTTTACGTTTCCTAATTTTAAAGCTCTTCTTTTAATTAAATCTACAGTTCTACCGGGAGTACCGACTACAATTTGAGATCCTCTCTTTAAAGACCTAATCTGATCTTCCATACTAGAACCACCATAAACCGTAGTTACTTTAACATTTGGTAAATATTTACAAAATTCTTTAATATTGTTACCAATTTGAACTGCAAGTTCTCTTGTTGGGGATAAAATAATAGATTGTACATTACCACTATTATCATCTAAAAGTTCTAATATTGGCAAACTAAAGGCAGCTGTTTTACCAGTTCCTGTTTGTGCAAATGCTTTTAAATCGTCTGTAGATGAAATAATTTGAGGTATTGCTTTTTCTTGAATAACAGTTGGTTTTTCATAACCTAAATCTGTTAATGCTCTGTTTATAGGCTCTTTTAAACCTAATTCTAAAAATGTTGACATTACTGTGTTTTTGTAGATTCACAGAACGCCTACCTGCAAACCCAATTATATATTTGGACTTGATTTTCTATTGAGCTCCCTCAAAATTAAAATCGTGCAAAGGTAATGGAAATTCACGATATAACAACCTTTCAGCTATTTAATTTATTTCACTTAATTCCTTTAGTTGCTTGTATATATTTATAGAAGAAATAGCTGCATAACCGTTTTCTACAATACCATTTTTATTCACAAGAATGGTTCTATTCATTTTACTTTTTAAGAAATTATTTTTTAGATTTTCAGAATTGATAAAATACTGATTTTTAATATCTATATTTTTAATTCTATTGTCGCTGTTTCCATCAATCTCTATAATTGCAAAGTTTAATAGTGGATATCTTTTTTGTAGAAAAAGAATTCTAGCACCTATAAAAGATTTAGAAATGTATTCTTTATTCCAAAAGAGTAGTACTGAATTCTTGTTCATTGTAAATTTCTCAATTTTTACAGGATAATTTGTAAAATCTGAAATTTTAAATCCCTTTATTTTATCTCCTTTTTGAACTAATTCGTTATCGGCTAAAAGATTTTTGATTAAAATTTTATGTTCCTCATTTGTAGATAAAGTAAAAAAGGTATCAAATGTTTTTTTATTAATATTACAGCTAGATTTTCTGTAAAAATGATCTAAAACAGTTCTTTTTAAGAATGCGTTTTTAGAATCACTTGAACTTATTTTATGGTTAATTGTATTTAATAAATCGACCGTAAAATCTGATGAAAATTCATCCTTCATAGGTTTGTGGCCAGAAGCATATGTAACATTATAAAGATAATTTGTAATATACCTCGCGTAAGGGGCGTAATACATTAAAGCATTGTTGTTATAATCTATATCTGTTCTATAGGCATAAAAAGAAGCATCTGTTTTTGGAAATTCTTCTTTCCTAGAAGTGTATAAATGGTTTATAGGATATCTTTCCACCCTTGAATAAATAGGATAGGTTAAGGCTATTTTTAAAATTTTTAAATAGCTTTCTGTTTCATTTGGATGTTTTGCGATATATTCGTTATAAGTAACTAGTTTAAAATTAATTATAGAATCAATTTTATTTTTGTATGCTATTGGTTCAAGATTATTGAGTTGATAAAAGAGTTTTCTTTCATTTTCAGCTTCTAAAAAAATATCAATTAGAATATTATTTCTTTCTGCACCTTTTCCAGCAAATACCAACGATTCGTCAAAATCCCAAGTATTTAAACGTAGCATTAAACTATCCTTTGGCTCAAGATACACATACTGATTTTCGTTACCATGTTCAAAATAGTACAAGCCTTCATCTAAATTGTCATAAGTTGCCAAAAACTTATTTCTATGATTTAATAATAAGGTATCAATTACTTTATCATTGGAATAGAGTACAACAAATTTAGTTTTAGGGTTTATAATCTTTCCTCCAAAAAAAGTTTTAGAATTTTCGTTTTTTGTGGCACATCCTAACGCAAACAAAATTAAAAGAGAAAAAGGAATATTAGAAATTATATTTTTTGTCATAATAGAAATAACCCAAGGGTAGAATACAAATGTAAAAATTAGAAACAGGTAAATTTGTTAATTCACTGTTAAAATACTCTTAAGTAATATCTCAAATTTATAGCAAATTCAAAGAAAAGTATTGGGTTTATAGGTTAAAAAGAAAAATGTAATTTGTACTTTTGCACAAATTTAAAAGCTTATTTATGTTATCAGTTTCTAACTTATCTGTCCAATTTGGTAAACGTATTCTATTTGATGAAGTTAATACAAAGTTTCTTAATGGAAATTGCTATGGTATTATTGGTGCAAATGGATCAGGTAAATCTACTTTCTTGAAAATTATTTCAGGTATGCAAGAGCCTACCTCAGGGCAAGTACACTTAGATAAAGGAAAACGTATGTCAGTATTAACTCAAGATCATTATGCATTTGATGAGTTTCCAGTTTTGGAAACTATAGTAATGGGAAACAAAGATTTGTTCAAAATTAAAAAGCAAATTGATGCATTATATGCAGATTATACTGATGAAAATGCAGAGAAAATAGGAGAGTTACAAATCATTTTTGAGGAGATGGACGGTTGGAACGCAGATTCTAACGCGGCCGCTATGTTATCTAATTTAGGTATTAAAGAAGACTTGCATCATACCTTAATGAAAGATTTAGATGGAAAGCAAAAAGTTCGTGTTCTTATTGCACAGGCTTTATTTGGTAACCCCGATGTATTAATAATGGATGAGCCAACCAACGATTTAGATTTTGAAACAATTTCTTGGTTAGAAAATTTCTTAGCAAATTTTGAAAATACGGTAATTGTGGTTTCTCATGATAGGCATTTTTTAGATGCAGTTTGCACGCATATATCTGATATTGATTTTAGTAAAATAAATCATTATTCAGGTAATTATACCTTTTGGTATGAATCTAGTCAGTTAGCTGCAAAACAAAGAGCACAGCAAAATAAAAAAGCAGAAGATAAAAAGAAAGAACTAGAAGATTTTATTAGACGCTTTTCAGCCAATGTTGCAAAATCGAAACAAGCAACTTCTCGTAAAAAAATGATTGAGAAGTTAAATGTTGAAGATATTAAACCATCTAGCAGACGCTACCCTGCAATTATTTTTGATAGAGATAGGGAGGCGGGAGACCAAATTTTAAATGTAGAGGGTTTATCCAAACATTTTGAAAAGGAAAAATTATTTGATAAGGTTCATATAAATTTAAACAAGGGTGACAAAATTGCTATTATTTCTAAAAACTCTAGAGCTATTAGCGCTTTTTATCAAATTATAACAGATAACGAGAAAGCAGACGCAGGGAAGTTTTCTTGGGGAGTTACTACAACGCAATCTTATTTACCTCTAGATAATTCAACTTTTTTTCAAGATGGTAATTTAAATTTGGTTGATTGGTTAAGGCAATATGCTCAAACGGAAGAAGAAAGAGAAGAAGTTTTTATTCGAGGTTTTTTAGGGAAAATGATATTTTCTGGAGAAGAAGCATTAAAGAAAAGTAATGTGCTTTCTGGTGGAGAAAAAGTACGTTGTATGTTGTCTAGAATGATGATGAAAAGAGGAAATGTTTTAATTTTAGACGAACCAACAAATCACTTAGATTTAGAATCTATACAGTCCTTAAACAATGCTTTAATTAATTTCAAAGGAACTATATTTCTATCAACTCATGATCATGAATTTGCGCAAACGGTGGCAAATAGAATTATAGAATTAACCCCTAAAGGAGCAATCGATAGGTATACTACTTTTGAAGACTATTTATCTGATCCAAAAATTAAAGAACTTCGAGAAAAAATGTATTCTTAGAGAGTATCCCAAAGAACTGCGCTGAGTTTTGAACATTTTAGTATATAGACAATATACCTCACAAATTTTAATAATTGTGAGGTATTTTAATTTATTACCAAATTGGAATGTGTTCTTACTTTTTAATAGGACTGATGATTTTTACATCAGAAAAAGAAATAGCACCTCTTATTACACCGTCAATTGTCTTTTGTAATGCTTCAATTAATTGCATTTTTAATTGAGATTTATGATAAATTAAACTTACTTCTCTTGCTGGGGAGGGACTTGTAAACTCTCGTAAATGTGTTTTATCAATATCATTTAAATCTAAAGTATGCAAGTACGGTAATAAAGTCATTCCTAAACCTTCCTTTGAAAGCTTAATTAAAGTATCAAAACTTCCACTTTCTAGCTGAAACCTTTTTTTATTATCAGTTTTGTGATTTCTACACAAATTAAGAACACTATTTTTAAAGCAATGTCCACCTTCTAATAACAAAATATCTTCTATTTCTAGCTCTTCTGCAGTAATTTGTTTATTATTGAAAAGTCTATGATTTTGGGGAATTAAACCAACGAAAGGCTCGTAATATAAAGGTCGTTCTTTTATTGCTTCGTTCTCTAAAGGAGTTGCTGCAATACCAGCATCTATATGACCATCTGTTAATTTTCTTATAATATCTTCAGTCGTCAATTCTTCAATAATCAACTTTACTTTTGGGTATTTTTTAGTGAAATTTTGCAAGAACATCGGCAATAAAGTAGGCATTATTGTTGGTATTATTCCTAGTTTAAATTCTCCACCAATATATCCTTTTTGTTGATGTACGATATCTAAAATTCTATTACTTTCATCTACAATCACTTTGGCTTGCTCAACAATTTTTCTACCAACTTCAGTTAGTTCAATTGGTTTTTTTGATCTGTTGAAAATCTTAACTCCTAATTCATCTTCTAATTTTTGGATTTGCATGCTCAAGGTTGGTTGAGTTACAAAACTATGTTCAGCTGCTACCGTAAAATTCTGGTATTCTGCAACTGATAATACGTATTTTAACTGGGTAATTGTCATTTGTATAAAGCTATATGATAAAGATATTAAAACTATCAATAATAATTATAGTTTACGTTCATAAATTTTTATAAATTTAGATTAGACTTTAAAATTTAATATTATGAACAAATAAATATTAGGATTAGATAAAGCTAAAAGTGCAAATCTAGTTTATAGTTTAAACGGATTACTAGCAATTTTTCAAATATATTATCAAAATTTAAGAGGATTACATTGGAATATTAAAGGAAAAAGTTTCTTTGAACTTCACGTAAAGTTCGAAGAGTTCTACACAGATTCTCAGGTGAAGGTAGATGATATTGCAGAGCGTATTTTAACGCTGCAAGGAAAGCCACTGCATACTTTTACAGATTATATCAAAAGAGCATCTGTACCAGTAGTAAAAATATTTCTAATGATTCAGGGGGTTTAGAGTTGGTTGTAAATTCTTTATCGGAATTATTAAAAATAGAAATTTTAAATATTTCAGATGAAGCGATTAACGAAGGAATAAATTCTATGATGAGCGATTTTATAGCTGAACAAGAAAAAACAATTTGGATGTTAAACTCTTGGCTTGGTAAATAATTTTTTTATTATTTTATTGAATAAGCTACTCCAACTTCAAAACCAACAAATGATTAGCCTTTGTTAGGTTTTTGAGTATCTAAATTAGAAACATGGCCAATGTTACATCCTATAAACAAAAATGTTTTATCTACTAAATTGTATGATAAACCTAAAGTAGCATTTTCTATAAAAGTAAAACCTTAAGCCAAACGTTCTGTTCTTGTATCGATTGCAGCTATACCTAGCCCCATTTTTATTAAATAATCTAATCTTCTTGAAATTTTCTTCTTTATCACAAAGCCCAATTCAAAAGCATACAAATACATGGTTTTTGGGGTTGTAAATTCTGTTCTTTTTTCTTGATAATTTTCTTCTGAGGGTAATACAAATTGCTTATTTAATAATTGGCGTTCTAAGATTTGA
>Ga0209830_10002827_pt1 | contig 13643 bp, 14 predicted proteins | sample ArcticOcean_MG_C_12_FD_187439 | JGI IMG/M metagenome (GOLD analysis project Ga0209830, IMG submission 187439) | Marine microbial communities from western Arctic Ocean - ArcticOcean_MG_CB8_130 (SPAdes) (version 2) | ecosystem: Environmental > Aquatic > Marine > Oceanic | place: Arctic Ocean...
GCTTTAGATTTATCAACTTATTATTGATAAATACAGTGTCTTATTTAATTTTTTAATAATGATATCGAAAAACCTTGCTAACTGCATTTAGACTAACTTCAGAGATTTTATAGTAAAATTTAATTTATTAAGCTCTTCTTTTAATTGCCTTTTATCTTTTTCACTTAAAAGACTAATGGGTGGCAGAACATTTTTATAAATTTTATCCTTATCAGACATAAAGGAATGTAATCCCGATATTAAATTAAATTTATCAAAGGTATTTCTGATGCTACACAGTATTTCATTTTTTGTTTGTTTTTTTTTTTCGATAAAGTCGTTGTAAACTTTTCTCGACAAGCTTGCTGTTACATTACACGTTGCAGTAATAATCCCCGCACACCCCAATTCTAAGCCTTTTAAAAGTTTTGACTCAGACCCGGGCAACACAGAAAAGTTGTCTATTTTTAGATGTTCATAAAGATTGTATGAGCTGTCTTTAACTCCTACTATTTGTTTTGGAAATCTTTTGACAAGCTCTTCAACGCATTCAATACTGAATTTATAACCACATAGTTTTTCAAAATTATATAAAATAATTCTACTACCTGGCATTGCTTCTACTACTCTTGAATAAAATTCTATCACCTCTTTATCGCCATATTTGTAATAAGCAGGAGGCATAATCAAAAAATCATTAAAATTTAAAGATGAGGCTACACTCATCAAATTAATAGTTTCATTTAAAGAATTAAGTCCAGTTCCAATTAAATATTTATCTTCGTATTTACTTTTGGATAATTGATTTAATAAACTAATTTTTTCACTAATAGATATAAGCTGAGCCTGTCCCGTGCTCCCAAAAATAGCTACCCCGTGACAGCCGTGATCAATTATTTCTTCCGCATGACTAACTGTTTTTTCAATATTTAAGCTTAAGTCGCTATTAAATACCGACATTGATGCCGCATAAATGCCTTTTATTTTATTCATGTTTAAAACTTATATAAATTTAAAAATTAGTAAAGATGATAAAGTATTGAATGAAAATTTTGGTAATACAGAATAAAATGGGGATCGGTGATATGGTTATCTATCTACCATTTATAGAAGCAATTTCTAAAAAGTTTCATACGCCTGTAACTATTCTTGTTAAGGAAAGTTCAAAAGCAGAACAATTTTTAAAAGATAGTAATATTATTAAAAAAATTATTATTCTTGAGCGGAACAACAGTCTAAAAAGTGGTAGACACGAACGACTTACTGGTTCCTACAATTTAATAAAAGATCTTAAGCAACATAGATTTGATAAAGTTTTTATTTTTAATTCATCATTTAGGTTTAATCTAATAGCAAGAGTTGCTGGCATTAAAGATATTTACCAATACCCTTTATTTCAGAAAAAATATCAGCATGTCATTGTGGCTGCAAAAGAACTTTTGAAAAAAAACTTAGGTCTGAATATTGAGAGTGATCCAAAAATTTCTATTGATAGTAAATCTGTACAAGAAGTGAAATTTAAATATAAAATTAATAATGATGAAAAAAATATTTTACTCGGCATAGGTGGGTCAGGACAAACCAAGAGAATTCCTGCAATAATTTTTATAAAACTTATGCGCTTAATCACCCAAAAGTATAAGTGTAAGTTTTTTTTAGCAACTGGAAAAAATAATCAAGAACAAGAAATTTTAAAAGAAATACTTGATACAGAATTTAAAAATAAATGTTATGCATTAGACAACCTAAGTTTAACTGAGACATTGCCAATCATAAAAAATTGCGATATTTCTATTTGTAATGATTCAAGCTTTAGTCATCTTTCTTCAGGGTTGAGGGTAAAAACAATAGTCTTGATGGCTGATACACCTCTGCTTTATGGAAGTTACAGTCCAATGATGTACCCAATTATTCCAGATGGAGAAATTACCGTTACGCACAATACTCTTGGAAAAGACAGAATTAATCCCCATAAAATTTTTGATCAATTAGAGCGTATTTTATTTTAAGAAATGCTCCTTAAAATAACTTCTTTAGCATCATTAACAATCGCAGAGAGTCTTGCAGTTTCTGGTGATACATCTGGGTGGATTTTTTTTTGAATTTTAATATAGGCCTTATTGATATCATCTTTTGAATTTTTTTTATTTTTATCAAGATTTAAAATTTTGTAAGCCTCTTCTAAAGATAATGTGGATGAGTTTTTTATATTTTGCTTCTGGTTGAATGAAAATCTTCCAGTTCCTCTAAGCGTTTGAATTAGCCTAAACAAAGCAATTAACTGAATAATTGAAAACCCTTTTAACTTAACTATTGCTAAACTTAGTAATGTTAAAGGTATACTAAGTAAAAACTTGCCCCCCACCGCAAGTATTAAAGCTAAAATTATTGATCCAATAAAAATTATTTTCCTTAAGTTTTTTGATATTTTTTTGGATGATGTGTTAGCTAATAGTTTTAGTAAAAAGTAAGTAATTCCAAAAATAACTAGTGTATAAATGATTATATTCATATATTTAATTTATGCTCATGAAAATACCACAACTTAAAAAAAAACCAGAAATAAAAACATATCACAACATTACCTGGGAAGATGATTATAGCTGGATACACCAAGATGATATCCTAGAAGTCTTAAAAGATAGTAATAAATTAGATCCAGAGGTTAGAAAATACCTGGAAGAAGAAAATTCCTACACAGATTTTCACTTATCGAATACTAAAAATATTCAAAAAGAACTATTTAATGAGATTAAGGGAAGAATTAAATTAGATGACGAATCTTTGCCTTTTAAAGATTTTGATTATGAATATTGGACAAAAACAACAACTAAAGGAAATTACTCCATCAAACTAAGAAAAAAAATTGGAACAAATGATTATGAGGAAATTTGGAACGGTGATGAAGAAAAAGAAAAACTTGATGTGGAATATTTTGGTGTTGGTGACCTTGAGGTTAGTTTTAATGATAAATATTTGGGTTATTCTTTAGATACCAAAGGTTCTGAATACTACACAATATATATTAGAGACATTAAAACGAAAAAATTAGTTACTGAAAAAATTGAAGAAACATCAGGAAGTATAACTTTTAGTTTAGATGATGAATATATTTTTTACTCAAAGCTAGATGATAATCATAGACCAAGAAAAATTTATAGACACAAATTAGGGACAACCACTAAAGATGATCAATTAATTTTTGAAGAAAAAAGTGAAGCCTTTACGGTTGGAATTGATCTAAGCTCAGATGATAAATATTTTTTTATTAATACTTCAAACCATAATACTTCTGAACAATATTACTTTAGTGTTAATGAGAAAGAACCAAGACCTAAATTAATAAAAGAAAGACAAAAGGGAATACTTTATTCTGTTAATTCTTGGGATGGAAAATTTTACAACCACACAAATGAAAATGCTGAAGACTTTAAAATAGACATAGCTGATAGTTTAGAAAAACCAAACTGGAAAATGTTTATTGCCGCAAAAGAAGAAGTTTTAATTGGTGGTCTAACATTTTTAAAAAATTGGATCATAAGATCAGAGACTTCCGATGCTTTAGATAAATTGTTTGTAAAAAATATAACAACTGGAAAAGAAGAAGAATTAATTTTTTCAGATGAAACTGTATACGTCCCTGGCGCTTCTTTATTACAAAGAAATAAGGATACAGATGAAATCTATTTAAGTTATTCTTCACCAAAAACGCAATCAAGAGTTTATTCTTACAACCTTAGTTCAAAAGAAAAAAGATTGGTTAAAGAGCAAGAAATTCCTTCTGGTCATAATCCTGATGATTATATTGTTGAAAGAATTGATTGTAAGTCGCACGATGGAAGATTGGTGCCTCTTACAATTACAAGGCATAAAAATACCAAACTTGACGGAACTGCACATTTATTGCTCTATGGTTATGGATCGTACGGAAGTTCAATGAGTCCTGGTTTTTCTACTACAAGATTAAGTTTAATAAATAGAGATATTATCTGGGTCACAGCTCATATTAGAGGTGGAATGGAAAGAGGAATGAAATGGTGGAAAGAAGGAAAGCTACTTAATAAAAAAAATACTTTTGAAGACTATATTGCATCTGCACAATATTTAATTAAAAATAAATATACCTCAAAAAATAAAATAATAGGAATGGGTGGTTCTGCCGGAGGTCTTCTTATGGGGGCAGTTGTTAATCAAGCACCAGAATTATTTCTAGGGATAATAATGGCGGTACCTTTTGTCGACTCTTTGACAACTAATTTAGATCATTCTTTACCCTTAACGGTTGGTGAGTTTGATGAGTTTGGAAATGCAAAAGATAAAAAGGATCACTTTGATTATATTTATTCTTATGCCCCTTATAACAATATAAAAAAAATGGATTATCCTCATATGTTGATCACAACAAGCTTAAGTGATAACAGAGTATTATTTGATGAGCCTGCAAAATTTACTGCCAAACTTAGAAAATATAAAACTGATAATAATTTATTACTTTTAAAAACTGAAATGAATGCAGGTCATGGTGGCAAATCTGGTAGAGATGGAGCTATTGAAGAAATTGCACTTGATTATGCTTTCGCATTAAAAATTTCTGAAAAAATTTAGTTTTTAGTTGTTAGAAACAACCGTTTGATACAAAACCAATCACAATCGAATTAGAATCTACTTCAAATCTTCTTTCACAAACTATTCCATATTTCTTGGTGTTATAAACAAGTTGTAAATTACCCTTTTCATTTTTAAAATCTTCATCTGGTTTACCTAAGTCTATTTGTAAATTGCTTAAAGTTTTTCCAATGTACTCACTTAACTTAGCATTTTCTTTTTCAACGATTGCGTCTGTTTTATCTTTGATTGTTTGGCAGCCAGCAATTAGGGTTAAAAAAAATAAACCTATAAAGATGAGTTTTAATTTTTGCATAATTGAATGATAGCAGTCAAAATATGTCATAAATATAAACTTATAAGTTGAATTATGTTGATAAGCTTAGATTTTTGCGAGTATTTACCTGAATAATCAAATATTAATCAAACTTAATCTTAGGAGGATCAATGTTAGAAAAATATTTTAACTATAAAAAACATAAGACTGATTTTAACACGGAGGTAAGAGCTGGAGTTACAACCTTTTTAACTATGGCTTATATCCTGGCATTACAGCCAATGATTATGAGTGCAGGAGGATTTGATGGTGGTTCAATTTTTACTGCAACAGTTTTCGCTACAGCAATTGCCTGTTTTATAATGGGATTTTACGGTAAGACTTGGCCAATTGGTTTAAGTTGTGGGATGGGCTTAAATGCTTATGTCGCTTACTATGTATGTGGCACTTTGGGACATACACCTCAAGAAGCACTTGGTGCAGTTTTAGTTGCAGGAGTAATATTTCTTGCTATTTCACTAACACCTATAAGAGCATGGATAATAAATGCTATTCCAAGAAGCTTAAAGCTTGGTATCGGAGCTGGTATTGGACTTTTTTTAGCTCTTATTGGTTTTACTTTAATGGGACTAACTGTGTCAAATGAAGTGACCGTAGTTCAGTTACAAAATGGATTTCATAAAGATCCTTTAATCATGGTTGCTTTAGCTGCTCTTATAACAATGTTTGTTTTAGATAAATTAAAAGTCAAAGGTGCAATTATAATTGCATTAACCTCTTGGACTGTAATTGCTTGGATATTTATTCCAAATGAAATATTAGATGCAAATTATTCAAATTTTGGTGGTTTTGCAGATGGCATAATAAGTATGAAAATTCCAGCAATGACTCATTTGCTTGATTTCAATCTCTCAGCTATTTTTTCAGGAGCAATGATGTCTGTTGTTTTCACTTTGTTTTTTGTTGATTTTTTTGATACTGCCGGAACACTTACATCGGTTGCTAATGTAGCTGGAAAAGTTGATAGAAAAGGTCAAGTTGAAGATATTGACAAAGCTCTTCTTGCGGATAGCGCAGGAACGGTTGCTGGCGCACTTCTTGGCACAACAACAGTGACTTCATATGTCGAGTCTGGGTCTGGAGTTAAAGAGGGTGGACGTACAGGAATGACTTCCATTGTGATTGGAGTATTATTTTTATCGATGTTATTCTTTTCTCCACTTTTTCTTAGCATACCAAAACAAATTGATGCTGCGGTATTAATTTTTGTTTCTATTCTTTTCTTACAAAACCTTAAAGACATAGAATGGGATGATATCACTGAATCGGGACCAGCTGCCTTAGCTGCAATGACTATGGCTTACACTTATAATATAAGTCATGGGATCGCTATAGCATTTGTTGCTTATGCATTAATTAAAATTTTAACAGGAAAAATAAAAGGTGTTTCACCGGCTATTTGGATTGTTGCAGTTTTAAGCGCTATAAACTTATATATATATTAAATTATTTAAAAATTTTTAATATTATTAATAGGGTTGGAATTTGTTCTGGCCCTATTTATTTCTTGTAATTATTTCTTCAATAGATAATTCTTCATAATGTTCAGTTGGTTGAACAATCCATGGATCTGAATCTAATTTTACTGGGCAAAAATCTGGCTCAAATGTAGAAGACTTTTTTTTCCATAAGCAAGCTGTTTTAACTTCTTTTATATAATTTTTTGTTGGCTCATATTTCTTTAACCACTCTATGCTTTTATTTAAAGTTAACCCAGTATCAGATAAGTCATCTACTAGTAACACTTTATCAAAATCTTTATTTTCAGCTAAAGAACTAATTTCCCTAGCAAACATCAATTGACCCTGTTTGTCTTCCATTTTATCTCCGGAGTAACTTTGGATAACTATATATGCGATTGGTAATTTTAAAACTCTAGAAAGAATGTCTAATATAGGAGCTGCACCCCTCATGATACCCACTAATACCGTAGGTTTATAGTTATTATGAATTTCTATTGCTAACTTTTCAACAATTTTTGTATACTGATCAAAAGTGATTATTAATTTATCTGCCATGAAAATTTTTATCATATAAGTAAAAATATAAAAGAATAAAAAATTATGAAAATATTTGACTGCTTTATGTACTTTGATGAAGATGTGGTACTAGACGTAAGACTCAATACGTTGAATGAGTTTGTTGATTATTTTGTTATTGTGGAAAGTAGATTTACTCATAAAGGAGATCCTAGAGATTTAAAATTCAATCAAAAAAAATTTGAAAAGTTTAAAGATAAAATTATCTATATAATTTATGAACAAGAACCTAAGGAGATTAAAATAGTAAACTTTAATGACTCTGAAAATGAAAAATCAAGAAAATATATATTTAATGCAATTTATAGAGAAAATGGTCAAAGAAATCATATTGAAAAAGGATTAGAGCGCGCAAAGCAAAATGATATTATCTTAATATCTGATGTCGATGAGATTCCAAATTTATTAGACGTTAATTTTAATACAATTAATGAAAAAATAATTCTATTTAAACAAGACATGTTTTATTACAAATTTAATTTATACTTGCCTAACCTAGTGTGGACTGGAACGAAAGGATGTAGAAAAAAACACTTAACTACTCCTCAGTGGTTAAGAAATGTAAAAGACCGAAAGTATCCATTTTACAGAGTTGATACTATTTTTTCTAAAAATAAATATAAGAGCATAAAATATATTGATACTGGTGGTTGGCATTTTACAAATATAAAAACTGCTAAAGAGATTGAGTATAAATTAAGATCCTATTTACATCATAGAGAATTTGATGAGCGGCCACTTTCTGTTGAAGAAATAGATAAAATTATTAAAAATAGACAAGCAATATATGATTTGAAAGTAGATAAAACAGTAAACAAAATTGGCAATGGAAGCACGCTTGAAAAGTTTGAAATAAACAGGTTACCAAATTATATTCAAAATAATAAAGATAACTTAAAAGAATGGATAGATTAATATGAGAGCATACTGGATAGCTTTATATAAAAAAATTGACAGTAGAAAGAGTTTAAAAGATTATTCTGATAAAGTTACACCTGTCATAAAAAGTTATGGTGGGAAACCACTTGTTAGGGGAGGAGAGTATCAGTGTTTTGAAGGTGAGGATTTTTCAAGAACTGTGATTTGGGAATTTCCAAATTATGAAAGTGCCATAGCATGTCATAATTCTAAAGAATACCAAGAAGGATGGGCGCTAGCTAAAAACACCACTGAACGAAATTTACAAATAATTCAAGGCTTCAATACTGAATAGGCTCTGGGTCTATACTTCTCCATAAGTACCAAGTAGCAACTGAACAATATGGAGTAAATCTTTTGTTTAATAGTCTCACATAAGATTCTGGTGGTAAATATTTTTTTTTATAATTTTTTGAGATTCCTCTCAAAAGACCAATATCTTGTATGGGCCAAATATTTGAACGATTATAAGTAAACAATAATATCATTTCAGCTGACCATCTGCCAATTTGTCTTAATTGGGATAAATAAATAATAGCATCTTCATCAGACATTTTGGGAATTAACCTAGGATTAAATGATTTATCTAATGTTTGCTTTGCTAAACTTTTTATTCCTCTAACCTTCTGTCTACTTAATCCACAGCTTTTAAGTTGAACGAAAGATAGTTTAGAAATTTTTTTTGCATTAATTTTATTTTTACATTTTTTTTTAAATTTTAAAAAAACAGAATTTGCTGCAGCAACGCTAATTTGCTGTCCAATTATACTTTTACATAATGAAAAAAAAATATCTTCTCTGGAAGTAAGCACAGCCTCTGAAGGAGATTTGTACTTATTGATTAGTAAAGACATCACCTTATCCTTGCTAGATAAATATTTTTTTGCAGTATTCCAATATTTTGGTTTTTTATTCATGTCTAGTAGTAGATGGTATTGTTTGTTTATGGTAAATTTCTCTTTTAAAGATTATAAGAGAGGCAAGAATTACAAGGGATGCACCTATTAGTGTTTTTACAGTTGGTATCTCATTCCAAATTAAATAACCAAAAATAATAGCAAATATTAAGGCCAAATATTTTAAAGGTGCAACTAATGATACCTCTGAAAGTTTATAAGATTGAGTTAAAAATAAATTTGCAGAACCGCCAGTTACTCCAATTAAGGATAAAAGAATAAAATCTTGAAAATTTGGTATTATCCAACCCATAGGAATTGTGGCTAAACCTGCAATTGAAATTGTGATAGTAAAAAAAATTGAAATAAGCCAAATAGGTTCTGTCGTAGATAACTTTCTAATTGTAATAGTTACAAAAGCCATCCCAATACAAAATACTAATGGAAGAAAATAAAGATAATTCATGCCTTTAAAGCCGGGCTCAGCAATTGCAATAACTCCAATGAATCCAATCAAGACCGCTAACCATCTAAAAATACCTACCTTCTCACTCAGTAAAAAAATTGATAATACTGTAATAAATAAAGGTGCAGCGTACGATAAACTAACCACAACGGCTAAAGGAAGTTCTCTTAATGCAATAACTATTGCTATTAATGCTGTTAGGCCCATGAGGCACCTAAATAAATGCTCTTTAGATCTTTTAGTCTTATAAAAAGTTTTCAATTTATCCTTCGGAATTAAAAAATAAGTTGGTAAAAGCCCAAAAAAACCCCTGAAAAACAATACTTCCCCTGTTGGATAGTCACTTGACCATTTTACAAGCAGATCCATAACAGAAAAGGTGCACACAGAGAAAAACATGTACAAAAAACCTAATTGATTTTTAGTTAGCATAGCAATAATTTGTAAATCAAATTAAACTATAATCAATGGAAATAGCAGTTTTAGGATTAGGATGTTTTTGGGGACCAGAAATCAAGTTTAGCAAACTTGAGGGTGTTATCAAAACTGAGGTTGGTTATTGTGGTGGTGATAGTAAAGAAACAAATTATAAAGAAGTTTGTGGTGGGAACACAAATCATGCAGAAGTTGTTAAATTAAACTTTGATCCTGAAATTATCTCTTATGAAAAAATTTTAGACTTCTTTTTTGAAATTCATGACCCTACAACTTTAAATTCACAAGGGCCAGATTTTGGAACACAATACAGAAGTGAAATATTTTATTTAAATGATAAACAAAAAGAAATTTCAGAAAATGTAATAGAAAAAATGAATTCAAGTTTATCTGGGAAAGTTGTAACAAAATCCTCTTTATTAAAAAATTACTGCCCAGCAGAAGAATACCATCAAAGATATTTAGAAAAAAGATAATATGTCATTGGTCAATGCAGATTGGTTGGAAAAAAATTTAGATAAAGTAAAAATTATTGATTGTTCGTGGCACATGCCCCAAACAAAAAGAAATGGTTTTGAAGAATATCAAAAGCTACATATAGAAAATACAATATTTTTTGACTTAGATAAAAATTCTAAAACAGATACTGATTTACCCCATATGTTAATTGATATTAAATCTTGGGAGAAAATCGTATCAGATATGGGAATTAGAAATGAGGACCAAATAATAATTTATGATAATTCTGATGTAATCAGTTCTTGCAGGTGTTGGTATAATTTTATTTACTTTGGGCATGATCCAAGTTTAGTTCATGTGCTAGATGGTGGGTTAAAGAAATGGATGAATAAAAAAAAACCTACAGTAAGTAATATAACAAAAACTATTAGATCAAATTATATAGCAAACGAAAAAAAAAAATTAGTAAAAAATAAAAAACAAATTGATGAAAATATTAATGTAAATAAATTCGAGGTTATTGATGCAAGAAGTAGGGAGAGATTTAAAGGTAAGGTTCCTGAACCAAGAAAAGGGTTAAGAAGCGGCTCTATAAAAAACTCTTTTTGCCTACCTTTCTCTGAGCTTATTAATGAAGATCACACATTCATTTCTAAAGAAAAAATTCTTAATAAATTTAAATTAATTAAATTCACAATGGATGAAAATATAGTATTTACCTGTGGTTCTGGAGTGACCGCTTCAGTTTTGGCTCTTGCTTATTCTTTAATAGACATTAAATATATGCCAATAATTTATGATGGCTCATGGAGTGAGTACGGTAACAATTAAAACATGAAAAGATCAACAAAAATTAGCACAGTAATCATTACTTTTTTTTTAATAATCACAATAGTGATTGTTGGAAGAACAATGATAGGCAATCATTTTAAAAAAAAATTCAGTAAAAGACCTCCGCCTGGAGTAATTGTTAAGGAGGTAGTTTACAAAAGCTTTTCGGAAAATATTGAAAGCTTCGGTACAGCAGTATCAAAGAGAGCAGAAACTTTTAGAATTAAAAGAGATAATTTAACATCTGATCTAATCCTTAAGGATTATGTAAAAAAAGGTGATCTAATTGTTAAGCTTAAAGATAGAAACATTATAGCACCTTTCAACGGTGTTCTTGGATACAGAGGTATTACTGGTGATATTCTTGGTTCAGATAACTCAATTATTATAACTTTAGACGATAACTCGATTATATATTCTGACCTAAAGATTCCCGAAACTTTTGCAACATTCATAAAAAAGGATTTACCTATTAAAGCAAAATTCTCAGGTAACAAAAACAAAACATACAGCGGTAAAGTCTATGCCGTTTCAAGCAGGATTAGTGCTGAAACGAGAAGTTTACTTACAAGGGTTATGATTAAAAATGAAAACTCTGAATTAATTCCAGGCTCTCTTCTAGAAGTTGTTATTAATTATAATGTAAGAGATTCTCTTGGAATACCTGATACTAGCATGATGGTAGAAGGAGACAAAACTTACGTCTACAAAGTTTCAAAAGAAAATATTACAAATAAAACAGAAATAAAAATTGGAATAAGAGATGGTGGATTTATTGAGGTTATCTCTGGCCTTATCGAGGGAGAAACTATTGTCGCAGAAGGATTAAAAAAAGTTAGGCCTAAAGGCAAAATAAAACCTATTAAAAAATAATGTTTATAACTGATGTAAGTATAAGAAGGCCAGTTGTTGCGTGGGTAATGTCTCTTATATTAATTGTTTTTGGAATATTTGTTTTTTCACAATTGCCTGTAAGAGAATTACCTGAAGGCTTACAGCCTCCTGTGGTTCAAATTAAAGTAGACTACAAGTCTGCATCGGCTCCTATAATTGATCAAGAAGTAACTCAAGTAATTGAAAAAGTGATTGGTGGAGTAGAGGGAGTAAAAAATATTAACTCAACATCAGAAAACGGAAGTAGTTCAATTAATGTTGAATTTAATACCGACATTAACCTGGACAATGCAGCCAACGATATACGAGAGAGAGTAGCAAGAATTGTTGATAATCTACCAAGCGAAGCAGATGCCCCTCAAATACTTAAGCAGTCGGCTGGTTTTTCAACTACTATGTGGCTTTCTGTATCTTCTGCAACTTGGAGTGATTTAGAGCTTGGAGATTATGTAGAAAGATATTTAGTAGATCAATTTTCAAGCGTTAAGAACGTAGGAACCATTAGAACTGGTGGTTTAAGAAATTTAAGTGTTAGAGTTTGGATAGATCCAATTAAACTAGCAGCATACAATTTAACTATTCAAGAAGTTGAGGGGGCAATAAGAAAAGAAAATGTAAGTCTGCCAGCTGGTACTCTTGAGGCTAACAATGTTGATTTAACACTAAATTTAGATAAGTCATATAACGATATAGAAAAATTAAAATCATTACCTGTAAAAAAAAACCAAAATAGTATTGTAAGACTTGCGGATATTGCAGATATTGAGTTTGGTCCAGTTTCAGAAAAAAATCTTTTTAAGGCGCAAAGTAAGGATGCTTTAAATCTAAAAACTGTAGGAATTGGTATTTATGCCAAAAGTGGTGCTTCAACAGTAGAGCTTTCTAAAGAAATAAGTAAAAAAATAAATGAACTTAAAAAAACTTTGCCTGATGATCTCAATATAGAAATAGCCTATAACAGGGCAACATATGTGGGTACTGCTATTGATGAAGTATACAAAACTTTAATCATCGCTTTTATACTCGTGGTTATTATTATTTACTTATTCTTAGGAAATATAAAAGCAGTAATTGTTCCAGCAGTTGCATTGCCAGTAAGCTTAATAGCATCTTTTTTGGGACTTTATTTATTTGGTTTATCAATAAATATTTTTGTATTGTTAAGTTTTATTCTGGCAATTGGAATAATTACAGACGACTCAGTCATTATGACTGATGCTATTTATTCAAGAATTGAAAATGGAGATAGTCCTTTAGTTGCAGCCTATAAAGGATCAAAACAAATTAGTTTTGCGATCGTTGCTACAACATTAATTCTAGTTGCAGTATTTATTCCCTTAATTTTTATAGATGGAATTGCAGGAACATTATTTAGAGAAACTGCAATTGCCTTATCTTTTTCAGTGGTGGTGTCCTCTTTTGTTGCTCTTACATTGTCACCTATGTTAGCAAGTAAGTTTTTAAAGAAAGAACCTAAGCAAAATCTTATAGTTACTAAGTTTGATAAGTTTTTTAAATCATTATCAAAATTTTATGAGGAGACATTAGGTTACTGGTTAAATAAGAAAAAAATTGTTATTTCATTTATTGTCTTCACTATTATTGTCTCCAGTGTTTTATTTCATTTTACAAAAAAAGAATTACTTCCCATGGAAGATCGAGGTGTATATCTTGTTCTTGGATTTACAGATGAGGGGAGTTCTTTTGAATATACTGAAAAAAGAGCAGAAGATGTTGAAAAAAGATTAATTCCTCTTCTTCAGGCTAAGGATAGTCCCTATAAA
>Ga0209830_10002828_pt1 | contig 13643 bp, 8 predicted proteins | sample ArcticOcean_MG_C_12_FD_187439 | JGI IMG/M metagenome (GOLD analysis project Ga0209830, IMG submission 187439) | Marine microbial communities from western Arctic Ocean - ArcticOcean_MG_CB8_130 (SPAdes) (version 2) | ecosystem: Environmental > Aquatic > Marine > Oceanic | place: Arctic Ocean...
AAAAACATTTTATTATAGATGTAGTAAGTAATTGTACCCTAGAACACACATCACATGTCACTAAAGGCTCAATATACAAATAAATTTACCTTTTTTATATTTTTTTTCAGACATTTTGTTTTGTGTGATATAAATTATTCAGTTTTTCTAAAATGTTAAACAAAAGCAACTTTAAAGTGGTTAAGTACGATTTAAGTACAATTTTCTCATTTGCTTTTTTAATTGATAAACGACTGTTATTTTTAGAATATTTATGTTATTGTTACATTGAGCATGAGAATTTCAATTTTTTAGCTTTATTCGTATATTGGTAATACCAGATTCATTTAAAGAGTGCTTGTCTGCGGAGAGGGTTTCTAAATCAATTGCATCCGGTATTGATTTTGTTGATACTTCTGTTGATGTAATACAATTTCCATTTTCTGATGGGGGAGAATGTACTTCAAAAACATGTTGCTCATAAACTTGTAGAATGTGTCACCCAAGATGCTATGGGCAATTCGATTAAAGTATTATATTTGACTTTTAATGATCATAAAACAGCCTGGATAGAGCTCTCTAAAGCTTATGGATTAGCTGATGTGCCTGCTGTAAAAAGAAACATTGCCTTAGCCTCTACTTTTGGTACAGGGCTTATGGTTAAGGATGCTATAAGCAAGTGCTGTACAGAAATCATACTAGGTTTTGGCGCTAGTGCCACTAATGATGGAGGTGCAGCAATTTTTCAAGCTTTAGGAGGAAACCAACAAGATAAATCGGGGAATGAACTTAATAAAGGGGGGGGAGTTTTTTTAAGTGAATTACATTTAATAATATCGCTCAAAAATTTAAATCATATTAAATGGAAAGTTGTTTTTGATAGTCCCTTACTCGGGATAAATGGAGCTACTGCTGTTTATGGTCCTAAAAAGGAGCTTCACCATAAGACATCGTACTACTTGAACAAAGTTTAAATAATTTTTGTCGATGTATAAGTCAGCAATTTGGAAGATCAATTGGAGCTTTGAAGGGTGGAGGAGCAGCTGGTGGATCAGCAGCTGGGATGTATGGATTTTTTAATGCAAATTTAGTTTCAGGATTTTCTTTACTTGCCGAACTAGTTGGTTTGAAAAATGAAATTAAAAAAGCAGATTTAATTTTTACTGCTGAAGTAAAAATTGACCAACAATCAATCAATGGAAAATTAACAGGAGAAGTGGCTCGGTTAGGTAAGAAATATAAAGTGCCTGTTATTGGGATTGGAGGTTCTGTTGAAGTGCCATTTGAAAGTTTTATTAAGCACGGATTTTTAGACTTATTGAGTATTCTGACTAAGGGTATGTCTCTCGAATATTCAAAACAAAATACCTCCGAACTTATAAAGAATGCTAGAAGTAATCTGTTCAGTTCCTTTGTAAATAAATTGAAGAAAGTAAAGTAGGTTCACCCTAGAATTAATATCTTTAATGCAGCTTTTAAAGAATCATTTATGACTTCATTCTATCCGCTTTTTTTCACTCCACAATATCAATACCGAATGTGGGGTGGAGAAAAATTAAAATCTTTTTTGGGACGAACATATGAAGGTCAAAATAAAGGAGAGTCATGGGAAGTTTCAGCATTAAAAGGTTTTGAATCTAAAGTAACCTCTGGTTTATATAAGGGAAAAACCCTTCCGCAATTGATTAAGGAATCTCCCGAAGCTGTTTTGGGTAAAAAAGTACACGAAAAATTTGGCACAACCTTTCCACTTTTAATAAAATTTATTGATGCAAAAAGTCCACTTTCTGTTCAAGTTCATCCAAACGATTTTCTAGCAAAGGAACGCCATGATTCTTATGGAAAAAATGAAATGTGGTATGTGTTAGATGCTGAACCAGAAGCTGAATTAATCATAGGTTTTAAAAAAGAAGTAGATGTAAGTACTTTCAACCAGCTGCTTGATGAGAACAGACTGGAAGAGATTTTACATAAGGAAAAAGTTAGTTCAGGAGATGTAGTATACATACCCACAGGCAGAGTTCATGCAATTGGTGGTGGCGTTACATTAGCAGAAATACAGCAATCTTCTGATGTAACTTATCGAGTTTATGACTATAATCGTGTAGACTATAAAACAGATAATACCAGACAGTTACATACCGAATTAGCTCTCGATGCGCTTGATTTTTCTATTCAAGAAGAAATCAAAACGTCCTATTCTAAAGTACTCAATCATGTAAATCCTTTGATTAAAACACCTTATTTCACAACTAATTTTGTTTCAATCGATGGAGTATTAGAAAGAAGATATAACGCCAACGAATCTTTCAGAATTTTAATTTGTATTAAGGGAAATTTGGAAATTAATTTTGACGAAAAGAAATATTCATTTCCACTAGGTCAGACTGTTTTTATTCCAGCTGTTATCGAAAAAATTGAGATTAAAGGTCAAGGTGCTTACCTTGAAGTATCTCTGTGAATTATTAATCCAAAAAAAGCCCTTTTTAAAAGGGCTTTTGAATATTAGAAACAGTTTTTATTTTTCTTTCTTTATAACCTTTACTTTTATTTTTTTCTCTCCATTCTTTCCAGGTTCTGTATTAATAGCTAGATCCATATCTTTCATATCAACCCCATCGAGATGTTTCATAAGCATCATTGGCATAGCTGGACAAGATTGATAGTGACTTCCTGCTCCTTGTTTTACTAGAATAAAATCAAGAAGTCCAAAGATTACAGCGATCAGTGTAAAAGCAAACCAATTTTTGTTTAAAGTTTCCAAAATATTTTATTTTATATATATTAAATAACTATAAAAATCATGTTAAATGCCTAAGTTGCTTTTTATCGCATTTAATTAGTATTAAACAAAATGAAAACCCCTTGTTTTTTATGGATTAAAACTGGTGCATGTGAACATTCGTTATTAGTTAGAAGAAAAATCACATATTTCACTTACATTTGTTCTGTAAATATGGTGCCAAACCACTTTACATAATTAAAAGCAGAACTTTTTCCGGAGTTCTGCTTTTTTCATTTAATAAGGATTAGGTTATTTTCTAGAGTTTAACTTTGCTAGTAACCTTAAAATTTCTAAGTAAAGCCAAATTAAAGTAACCAGTAATCCAAAAGCGCCATACCATTCCATGTATTTTGGAGCCCCTTTCTCAGCCCCTTCTTCAATAAAATCAAAGTCTAAAACCAAATTTAAGGCTGCAATTACTATAACAACTAAACTAAAACCGATACTCATCATCGAAGAATTGTTAATACTCATAACGCCCATTCCTGACCCAAAAAATCCCATTGTAAAATTAATTAAATACACTATCGCAATACCACCGGTAGCAGCTGCAATTCCGAGTTTAAAGTTTTCGCTTGGTTTTATTAAACCAGATCTATATGCCATTAACAAAGAAAGAAGTATTCCAATAGTAAGACATATGGCATTTAAAACAATACCATCGTACATTTTGCTATACATAAAGGAAATCCCTCCTAATAATCCACCTTCTAAAATCGCATAAATAGGTACTGTTATTGGAGCCCATTTCTTTTTGAAGATTGTTATTAGAGCAACAATAAAACCTCCGACCCCACAAGAAATTAACATGATAGGACTCATTGCTTCGAAGCTTAAATAACCAGTACCAACTAGTAAAAAAAGACTGATAGCCGTTTTGTTGACTGTTCCTTCAATTGTCATTTGTTTTGTAGTATTATCTGCACTATTAAATGTGCTATTAGATAAAACTGGGTTTCCAGATCTAAGGGAGAGGTGTCTACTCATTTTTTTATTTTTAATATTACTTTATGCTAATTAGTTCCAATTTGGCTTTCTTTTTTCTTTAAAGGCTTTAATTCCTTCTTTAGCATCACTAGAACTTTTTACTTTTTCTAACATGTTATATAAATATTCATTATTTGATTCACTTGAATTAATCTTGTCAGCTGCTTCTAATCCATGTTTTATTGCGATAGGCGAATTATGTATTACTCCGTATAGCCAATTAGTAACTGTTTCTTTGACTGCGTTCTCCTCAACAACTACAGAAACTAAACCCCAGTCTTTAGCCTTCTCGACATCTAAATTATATCCACGAATACACCAATCAATTACACTTCTTAATGGCATTATTTTGGATAATGATTCCATCACTTGCATCGGGAAAATGCCTCTTTTGACTTCGGGTAATCCAAAGATAATGTTTGTTTTTGCTACAACATAGTTACAGCCAGCTACTATTAACAAACCCCCTGCATAAACATTACCTTCCAATTGACAAATTTTAGGTTTATGTAGTTTATTAAATAGTTCACCTATCAAAATTCTTGAGTTTGGCTCAGGGATAGTAGAATTGTTTTCTTCTATAACTCCATTCATAGCCTTTAAATCTAACCCTGAAGAAAAAACATCTCCATTTGCCTTTATTAAAATAGCTCTGAAGAGCTTATTGAAATGGGCATAGTGAAATGCAAAAGCTAATTCATTAATTAACTGTGGATGTAAGGCATTTTTTTTATTAGGTCGGTTTAAAGTTATTGAAAGAACATGATTTTGTTCTTCAATAATTAAATAAGCAAAGGTTTCTTTGTGTATATTTTTAGTTTGATTTTCTGAGTATAAATTCATTTTTTAGATTTTAGCACTGGTAAAATTAAACTCTTTTCTTTCCTTTCTCATCAATATTGAACGCTATAATAATAGAATTATAATGACAAATTTATTTAAATTTATTTCATAAGATATGCTATTTCGAGAATTAATCTATAGAAAGAAAAATCACAGAAGATTAAAGCTTTTTTAAATTCAAAAACCAAACAAACCATTCTTTGTCGGATTACCTTAATGTTATAGCTTCTGCTTTAGAGGTTTAGTTTGTTCTAAAAGAGTATACTCCCGAATTACTTTTGTTTCCATTTGCATCTATCGCTACTACTTTCCAGCTATAGGCAGCATTACTTTCAACAGCGATTACTGTTTCTGTGTTTGAGCTAATAGCGTCTACTTGTTTGAGTAAGGTACTAGCGTCTGTTGCATCTAAATAAATTTCATAGTAATCTAAATCTCCATCGACATCAGATCCATTCCAGTTCAGTGTTATGTTTCCATCAATAGGAGTTACTGATGTCCCTGATCTGGGGGCTAAAATTTCAGACGGGAAAGGTGCATAATTGGTAATTCCAGCTCCTGCTAAGTAAAACTTCCAAGAAGCAGTACTGGCAGCAGTACTTCCTTCTTCTCCAATCGCAGTTACGTTCCAAGAATAAGGGGTTGCTATGAGCAGGTTAACACTAAGTGAAGTTCCCGTAGTTTGAAAGCTTTCATTTTCATTTGTTGTTAGATTCCGAACACTTAAGCGATAAGACTCTACATTCGCAGCAGCGCTCCATCTAAACTCTAAACTGCTTTGCAGATCATTAAGAGAAGTTCCTTCTTGACAAGCTTCTTCGTTAAGAGGAAAGCTTAGGGAAGGAGTTCCAGGCTCCAACGGTGGAGGAGGAGAACTAGAACAACTCCATAATATTAGTGTAAGACTTAGGAGAATACTTGTTGTTTGTATAGTTTTCATATTCATTATTCTTTAATAACGATTTGAGATTGATTTACAGAAGCATTACTCACCTGAACAATATAACTTCCGCTAATTAAACTAGAGGTGTCTATGTAAATTGTTCTCTCGGTAGGAGTTAGAGAATATTGCTTGACAAGAATTGTTCTCCCATCATTAGAATAAAGCTTGATGTTGGCGTTTAATTCTTCTCCACCGACAAATACCGCTAAAGACTCGTTGAATGGATTAGGAGCAGTTACAACAGTGTCTGAGTTAAAGTACGACTGTTCGAAAATACCCTGACAGGCTATTCCCGTAGTAATCGAAACCGTGTTAACCCCTTTGTCAAGGCAAACAGTATATTCACTAGCTGTAGTTTGCTTTGTGATTCCGTTGTGCGTTATGGAATAGTTTTGACCTCCGTTGAGTTTGTAGCTTACTGTTTGGTCACTTTTATTAGAAGTAGAATAAACAGAAAGTGGTTGAGGCTCATTAATTGTAACATCAAAGCAACGTTCAAACTCGCTAGCATTAACTCCATCTACAGTTACACAGATTGAATAAGAGCCTTGTGAAAGGTTATCTAAACTCCAATTACTACTGCTTAGAGTTTGGGTTTGATTAACCGCACCGCTAATATTAATTTGATACGTTATTGAGGCGTCTTCAACAGAAAGACTAATACTATTAGTATCTCGACATTTCTCTGTTTTAGAAATAGAGAAGTTGTTAGGAGGCAAGTAAAAGATTAAACAACCACTATTGTCAACAAGAGATCCATAGGGAGTATCAGCACAATTGTCAAAAGGATTCCAAACCCCATCATGATCAGCATCATCTGAAACATCTCCAACACCATCACCATCACTATCAAGTTGATCAGGATTACTGACAAGAGGACTATTGTCTAATATATCTACAATACCATCACCATCAGTATCATCTAGTGGAGATGCAGCAACAGTTTGTAACTGAATTGCAGTAGTATTTCCTTCTGGAACTACAAGATTTCTTTGCGTAACCGCAATGGGTTTTGCAGATTCACCATCATTTGTATTAATATTAACAATTTCCACCTCATAGATATTATCCTGGTTATGATCTTGAGGATTTTCAAAGTCAGGAGGAACAATAAAGTCTAAATAATCATCGGATTCACCTTCACCATTTTTCTGAACCTCTGGTGATCGAATTGTAAACAGACTTGCATCTGCACCTCCAGTAATTTTCTTTTTAATCTTCCATTTACCAACACCTTTTTCACCTTTAGGATTAAGGTAACGTGTATGATCTACTTTCGAACTACTGGTTTCATCTTCAAGATTAAATACAGCGAGTTCGAAGCTTGAAATAGTATTTGTATTAGGTATATCGAGGACATTTAATTCCATATTTGCGATAGCAGATAAGTTTTTATCGTTGGTTGCTCTCACTTGAAAATATATTTTCACTTCTTCCTCAAAATCAGTTCGACCAACTATAAATATAGAATCATTCTGAATCTCAAACAGTTCACTTTTTTCACTATCAACAATTTGAAGAGCTATATTTGAAATATCTCCTGCAAGTTGAGCATTTGGATCTTCAACAATTATCTTACCCAGATATTCTCTAATTCCTGAATCAATTGAATCACGACTATTTTCTGTTTTCTCAAAAACTTGTGATTGTATTTTAGGGGCTAAAAATGGACATCCTTTATTGTCTATAAGAGTTCCGATAGGAGTGCTAGGACATTTGTCAATACTGTTAAGTACACCATCTTGATCATCATCTCCATCAATTTGAGCAGCCGAACATCCATATCCATCAACTTTTATCCCTTCAGGAGTAGCAGTACAACGATCTAAACCATTAGCCACACCATCACTATCATCATCTTTTTGGAAAACAGAGCAACCGTTTTCATTTACTTCTTCAAAAGGATTTGTATCAGGACATTGATCATCATAATTATTAACCCCATCAAAATCAGAATCAATATCAATTTGAGCTTCTGAACATCCATTTGAATTTACTTTAGAGTATGGTGCAGTATTAGGACAATAGTCTTTACTATTTTCAATTCCATCGAAATCAGTATCATCTTCTTTTTGCTTTATAGAGCAACCATATTGATCTACTTCTTCACCAGGTTCTGTATTTGGGCATAGATCTATATCATCTGAAACTTTATCATAATCACTGTCCGATTCATTTAGAGGGCAACCAAAAGGATCAACAGCTAAACCACTTTCTGTTCCTGGACACAAGTCATCTTCATTTAAAACTCCATCAAGATCAGTATCTGTATCAGTTTGTTGAACAGTTTCACTAGGAGTACACCCAAATTCATCAACTATAGTTCCTGCTGTTGTTTCAGGGCATCTGTCTAATGAGTTTATAACACCATCTCTGTCATCATCAGCACTTTCTTCTGATTCCTTTTCTTCTTTTTCACTACAACCATTTTCGTTAACAGCTATTCCTATTGGTGATTCTGGACATTCATCAAATTCATTAGGAATTCCGTCTAAGTCCCCGTCAATTTGTTTATCAGAACATCCATATTCATTTACATATTCATTTTCAGGAGTATCTGGGCAAGCATCAAATTCGTCAACAACTCCATCGAGATCACTATCAGAATCTACAAGAGCACATCCATTTTCATCAACTAGCTGTCCATTTGGAGTATCAGGACAAAGGTCATTAGAATTTTCAACACCATCATTATCAGTATCAAACTCACTAACATATCCACATTCAACGGAATAGAATGCAGTGCCATTTATTTTCCATCCCTGTGGAATATTAGTTAGTTGATCTTCAGATACACTTATACAAGTTATATCTGTATTGATTACTTCTAAATATTCAAGATTATCAAGTGAAGAAATATCAATATTTTGAATTGGTGTATTGTTTAAACGAAGTCTTTCAATTTCTGGACTAGATGAAACATCTATTGAATTGATTGCATTATTACCAATATTTAAATCAGTCAATGATGGAATTCCAGAAACATCTATGAAAGTCAGTTGATTATTGTTTAAAGATAATTTTTGAATATCGGGAATGTCGTATGTGTCTATTTCCGAAATTAAATTATCATCTGCAATTAGTACTTGAATATATGGAATGCTATATGTATCTATGAAGAATAAATTATTTCCAGAGACAATAAGTTCTGTTAGTCCAGAAAAAGATTCTAAACCTGTTAAATCATCTATTTTACTTCCATCGGAGCGTTCAGATGAACTCAAATTTAAAACTTTAATGTATTGAAGAGGTTCTGTATCTACATAATTGTCAATTAAATCATCTAGACCTAAATCAATTAATGTTTGTTCAAAAGCATTATCAGGGATAAATGTTTTACCCTCTTGAGAAGCATCATATGAACAACCAAATTCATTTACATCTTCATCAATTGAAGTTTCTGGACATGCATCAAAATCATCTGGTACTCCGTCTGAATCTGAATCTTTAAAAGTACCTTCTTCAGGTGTTTGATTATCACTACATCCAAATTGAGAAACTTCTAAACCAAATTCAGTTTCAGGACAAGCATCAAATACATCAGGGATTCCATCCTCATCAGTATCGACTATAGATCCATCCTCAGGAGTTTGTCCTTCAGCACAACCAAAGGCATTAACTAACTCACCTCTAGCAGTTTTAGGGCAAGCATCAAAAACATCTGGGATTCCATCAGAATCCGTATCCTCGAGAACAGACTCATCGGTTATTTGATTAACACTACATCCAAAAAAGTCAACAGTAATTCCTGATTCAGAATTTGGGCAAGCATCATTAATATTTGGAACACCGTCATCATCATCATCATCAGTATCACTTTCTCCCGGAATTTCAGAACTTGAACATCCAAAGTAATCTACTCGCCGTCCTTCTTCAGTTTCAGGGCATTCATCAAATTCGTCTGGAACTCCATCAGAATCTGAATCACTGAAAGTTCCTTCTTCTGGAGATTGTTGATTACTACAACCGAAAGGATCAACCTCTAAATCACTGTCAGTTTCAGGACATAAGTCATAAAAGTTAGGAATTCCATCACTATCATCATCAGCCAGAGATTCATTTCCAATTAATTGATCTTCGCTACATCCATAAGAATCTGTTGGACTACCTTCTTTAGTATCAGGACATGCATCAAAAGCGTCGGAGACACCATCATTATCTGAATCTACTATATTATTACTATAATCTTGCTCTCTACTACAACCAAATTCATCTACATCAAAACCTTTTTTGCTATCAGGGCACAAATCAAATTCATCAGGGACTCCATCTTGATCGGCATCATCAAAATCAACACAATCTGGGGTTATAATAATCATTAATTGAGTTTCATTAATAAAGTTACTTGAAGAATCTTTAATTGTTATATTTAAATTAAAAGTTCCTTCAACAGAATCAGTTGCAGCTCCAACTAAAGAAGATAAGGTAAAGATCGCATTGTTATATTCATCATAACCATAATCAACAGCCCATCCAGGAGGAAGTCCGGTTACCTCTCCTATGATGTCGCTACTTGAACAAGTTGATGAAACAATAATTTGTTCATAAAAAGTCAAAGCTTCAGAAGAACACAATTGATCAATAGATCCAGATGGTGGAAGGTTATAAATAGTTATTTCACACCCATCATCAGTCTGAAAGGTATTTTCGTATATATTATCATTTCCGTCGGGATTACCATCTCCAGTATTTAAGTCATTTTCTGAGTCTGATTCATCTATATCTTCACAATCCGATGAAATCACCAAAGTGAAACTCGTCTCGTTTATGAAGTTATTTGAAGATTCTGTAATTATGAAATTTAGATCATATGTACCTATATTACTAACATCATCACCAGGGAATATTTCTAAAATTGTATTATTTTTTGAATCAAGGCTTAAAGTAGTATTCCAGCCAGAGGGTAGTCCAGTTATTTCACCGGAGATATTACCATCCGAACAAGTTGAGGAAACAACAAAACGTTCACTGTAAGGTCCAATAGGTTCGTCACCAACACACTCTTCCCAAATTTCACCCAAAAATAAGTTGTAACTCGTAATAGTTATTTCACATCCGTCTGCTGTCACATATGTTCCAATTAATTCAGATTCATCTTCATCATCACCTTGATCTCCATCATTTTCGTTTTCGTTCCCATCAGGCCCTTCATCACCTTCTTCTTCATAACCTGAATCACAATCTGATGTAAACACCATGGTTATCAAGGTTTCATTTATAAAGTTGTTTGACGAATCTCTAAATATGATGTTCAAATCATAAGATCCCTCTACATATTCATCTCCAGAAACTAAGTTATAAATTTTGTTGTTATTTTGATCAGAGCTTGTTGAAAAAGACCATCCAGGTGGAAGCCCAGTTGCCTCTCCAGTGAGGTTACTGTCTGAACAAGTTGATGAAACAGCAATTTGTTCATTAAAATCCTCTGAAATACATAATTCCAAAGTAAGACCAGTTGGCGGTATATTGGATACATTTATTTCACATCCATTATCAGTCACATATGTAAAACCACTGTCTTCTTCATCGTCTCCTTGGTTTTGTCCATCATTTCCAACTATAAAAATTTCACCTTCAATGAATGCTTCAGTTACTTCACCAGAAGCAGTAGCTTCACTTTTTATTATACCAACAACATAAACATAACTTCCAGGAGTATCTTCAGCTTGTCCACTAATAACAATGTTGTTTGCTTGACCCTCCCAGCTAACTCCATTGGGTAGCCCAATGACATTGATATTTAAATTCGAACAATCTGATTCAAAACCATATACAACGTTGGTTATGGATTCTCCTTCTTGAACTGTCTGATATTGAGGGCCATCAGACAATGATAAATCAATAGTGCATTCTTGGGTTGATGTTCCGTTTCCGCTTACTTCAATAAATGCGGTAACACTGGCGCTTTCAGAACTATTATTGACTCTAATTATGGCATAATATTCATATATACCGGGTTCTATTTCGGCAGCTCCTGAAACAATAAGATCTTCCCCGCTACGACTCCAAAAAACTCCATTTGGAAGACCTACAACATCAAAATCAAAACCATCTTCAGCACAGTCAGTTTCATAAGTAAAAATCACTTCAGTTATAGAAGCTCCTTCAAGAACAGCTTGGGATACCGGTCCACTTGACAAAGAAAGACTAACAGAACAACTAATTTCACATCCATTTTCATCAACTTCAACCCCTTCATTAGTGGAGGGACAAGCATCTAGATTGTTAAAGACCCCATCATTATCTTCATCTTTCTGAGATTCACTACAACCGCTTGCATCAACACTTTCACCAGCTGGTGTGCCTGCACAAACATCATCTTCATCATCTACTCCATCACTATCCTCATCAGCAAAAGAAACTTCTAAAAACACCTCTTCACCTGCTATGAAGCTGGATGAAGCGTAAGAAGTTGTGTGTATAAAAGCGATGAATATATAGATAAATATATTAATGAAATATCTATTGTTCATAGAGAAAGATCTGTTGAGTAAAAACATTTTTTTTTTAAAATTTATGTTCAAATTAAATATTCTTTTTTTAAAAAAAAGAAGAAAGATAATTTAATAAATGTAAGAAAAAAATATAATATAAAACATTATATTGAATCGAATTGATTGATTTTATAATCTAGAGGTCAGTTGATTAGCTAATAATATTTCTTTAGAATAGCATCAATACAATTTATCCCGTCTATAGCAGCTGACATAATACCTCCTGCATACCCAGCTCCTTCTCCACAAGGGTATAAACCTCTTATTTCAACATGTGATAAAGTTTCTGTATTTCTCGGAATAAGGACAGGTGATGACGTTCTTGATTCAGGCGCATGAATTACTGCTTCGTTTGTACTGTATCCTTTCATTTTTTTACCAAAAGAAATGAATGCTTTTTTAAGTCTTTTGGAGATCATTAACGGTAAAACTTCATTTAGATCTACACTTGTAATTCCAGGGTGGTAAGACGTTTTAGGAAAATTATCAGAAACTCTACCTTCAATAAAATCCATTAACCTCTGTGCAGGAACTCTTTGAGTTTTACCCGCAGCATTCCAACATGCCTTTTCAACAGACTTTTGAAAATTAAGACTCACAAAGGGATCATCTTTTGAGAAATCAGGAAGATCCTGAGGTTCCACACTCACAACAATACCAGAATTAGAATATGGATTATTTCGCTTGCTAGGACTCCATCCATTAGTAACTACCTCTCCTGGTTCTGTGGCACAAGGAGCAATTATTCCTCCTGGACACATACAAAAAGAATACACCCCCATTCCGTCTACCTGCTCAACTAAACTATAGGCAGCAGGGGGTAGGTAAGGGTTGTTATAATCTCCGTGATATTGAATCTTGTCTATAAGTTCTTGCTGGTGTTCTACTCTTACACCAATTGCAAAAGGCTTCGCTTCAATTTTTATTTTTTTAGCATGTAAAAGGTAATATATATCTCGAGCAGAATGACCAGTAGCAAGAACTACATCGTCGAATTCATGCCATGATTCGTTGTTTATTTGTATCGATTGAATTTGAGAATTATCTACTCTTATGTCAGTAAGTTTAGCATTAAAATGAACCTCACCACCGGCTTCAATAACAGCTTTTCGCATGCTACTTATTATTTTTGGGAGCTTGTTTGTTCCAATATGAGGATGTGCATCTACAAGAATATCTTCATCGGCACCAAAAAACACCAACCATTCCATTGCCTTAAGCACATTTCCTCTTTTTTTAGAACGAGTGTATAATTTACCGTCAGAGTAAGTTCCTGCACCCCCTTCACCAAAACAATAATTAGACTCTGGATTAACGGTTTGCTCTTTAGTTATTTTAGCTAAATCTCTTCTTCGAGCACGGACATCTTTACCTCTTTCAAAAATAACAGGTTTAAACCCGCCTTCGATTGCTCTAAGTGCTGCATATATTCCTGCTGGGCCAAAGCCAATAATTGCTATTTTTTTTGAATCAGACACGTCTTTTGGAAAAAATGGATGAACTTCTTTTCTTTCTTCATGCCCAGACCAAATCTCAATCTGTAGATTTAATTTTACGGGAGCTCTTCTAGCATCAATAGATCTTTTGCGAACTCTCCACTCCCTAACATTTT
>Ga0209830_10002829_pt1 | contig 13635 bp, 11 predicted proteins | sample ArcticOcean_MG_C_12_FD_187439 | JGI IMG/M metagenome (GOLD analysis project Ga0209830, IMG submission 187439) | Marine microbial communities from western Arctic Ocean - ArcticOcean_MG_CB8_130 (SPAdes) (version 2) | ecosystem: Environmental > Aquatic > Marine > Oceanic | place: Arctic Ocean...
GCCAAACCTTGAAAAGACGGGCTGGGGGTACTTTTTGCATTTGGGCCAATTACAAAAAGGATACCCAAGAAAAATTGAAATCGAGTGTACAAAACCATTTGAGGTCTCCATTTTGGACGTCGAAATTGAGACAATCTCTGACAGTTTTGAGGCGCTTCAAAGCCAAAAAATGGCAGCGATCATAATGAAATGCCATTATTTGTCAGAATTTTCAGAAGGTCGCGCAGTTGAATATTTAGAGACTATGATAAACTCAATTGATTGGAAAAAGGCATATTTGGCAGATCTTAACGGTCAAGTAAGATCGGCAATTGGTTCTGAAAATTTCAAAAAATGGGGCAAGCACTATCTGCCGTCTCTAGCAAATGTGTACAAAAATCAGAAATGCAATAATTTCTTAGATGTTGGTATTCAAGAATTTTGTGGTGAAACTTTTGAAAAGGTTCGTACCGAATTGGATACATTGTTTAATACATTGCCGCCGCCGAAACCCACGCACAGAGAAAGAATGGTCAAAGATTGTATTCGTTCAGGCAGAGCCGTCACCGCACCATTACGCAACTTAAGCACATACAATGACCGTTCGGGACCTTGTTTTGCGGAACACTGCAGAGTAACTATGGCTGATGGCTCTCAAAAACGTTGCGAAAATGTTATTAAAGGTGATATCGTCGTAACATCTTGTGATGGTCATAGCGAAGTGGTCTGTGTAGTTGAAACACATGTGGAAAATGTAGCTATGATTCAATATGGTGATTTGGTTATTTCCCCATGGCACCCAATTAAAAAAAACGGCATTTGGATGTTCCCAAACAATTTGAAAGAAAAGGAAATTCAATATGAGGGGAAAATTTACTCTTTTCTTTTATTGAATAAACAGGGGAAATATGCTGAGGATCTCATTATTGAAAATGAAGTCTGTATCGCGTTAGCACATGGCATTGAAAATGATTCTGTCGCAACACACCCGTTTTATGGCAGCATGGTTGTTGTCGATGAGTTGAAAAAAGCACCGCCTGAAAATGATGGCAAAGTTCGTATTGTTTCTGTTAAACGAGATAAAGACACTGGCTTGGTCTGTGGCTTTGTTTTCCAAGACCGCCTCGACAACAACCGTAGAGTTATACGACTCATTGGCGAAGAAAAAATCGATGAAGCCGTTAAACTAATGTTCATCAGACCCTCAGACGGTGGGCGTATGGACTATGCCGAAATGCGAAGTCATTACGGATGAAAAAATAATAATAATGTAACATAAAATAATTAAAATTTGTATATATATAAAGGTAAAGACTTTTTTTTACCAGGAAAATAAAATGAGTAGAAAGACTATTACAAAAATGGAGACTTTTAAAAAAATTGAAAAAATGGAAGAATATAACGCCGATCAATTGGCAATGGGTCGTCAAAATTGTCAGGTAGTGGAATATGTTGCAGCGGGTGACAATGCTGTAGTGGTAATAGTAAACATGATAGGACATACAGAACAATTAGCTTTAAAAATCATTACGAACGATGCCAGTCAAGGAGATATTTTAAAAGAAACAAGTATACAGATCTACGCATCGAAAAATGGCATTGCCCCAGGAGTTTTTGGATACACTTCAAACATTTGGGAACATATCCAAAATCCTGAATATCTGATAAGTTATATGAAACAAAAGCTGGCGAATGAAATTTTACGTAAAATTTTTAAAAGCCACCGCGCACCAAACGCACTGCAAGGGATCGTGATGCAAATCATCCAACCAATTTGGTTTGGCAGTCCTGGCAGAAATACTATCACTGAACTGCATCAGCAACAGTTGGTTTCAAAAACATGGAGAATGGTTCAACTCGGTATTATCCATAACGATTTACACCAAGGAAATGTTGGTATTCTAAACGGAAAAGCTTGTATTTATGACTTCGGTGAGGCCGAATTTATAGATCCTGAAAGGGTTGCTCTTCTACCACTAGTCGTCAGACGCCAGCTGCTTGTTTCACAATTGTACTCACTATTGACACGAAAAGGGTGTAATCGCAATAATAATATCGATTTGTGTGGAGATAACATGCCAATACATGATGCAATCTATTTTGTCAAAAGTCACACAAATTATGACTTAACACTTTTAGATAATATGATAAATCCATCACAACAGACTGGTACAACTTATAAACAGTTTGTACCAAACAATAAATAATGTCTTTAGAAATTATTATCGGATCAATGTTTTCTGGCAAAAGTTCAGAATTAGTTAGACGAGTAAAACGATTGAGTTCCATTGGTATGAAGTGTCTTGTGATTAACCATTCACTCGACACCAGAGTGAACGGCGATTTTGTACAAACCCACTGTGGTACAAAAATATCGGCAAATAAAACAGACAACTTGAATTTGCTAGACGTCTCGCATTTTGATGTGATAGCGATCGACGAAATTCAGTTTTTTTCTAATTTAAAAGAATTCGTAGTTGAAAATGTCGATAAAAAACACAAACACGTTATAATGGTCGGTCTTTCAGGTGATTCCAACCGGGCTCCGTTTGGAGAAATTCTAAGTATAATCCCGTTGGCTGATCATTTAACTTATAAACAAGCACTGTGTGCAATTTGTAGAGATGGTACTCTCGCATCCTTCTCAAAAAGAATTTCATCAGAAAAAGAAACCATTTCTATTGACTCCACATATCTACCAGTTTGCCGAAAATGTTACAATAAATAGATTTATGTGGTAAATATTTGTAGAGAAATGTTGATAATAATTTATTTCATTATTTTTGTTAATCTAGTGGAAGATGTCGCGCGAATACATCTTGAAATGTCATTACCTACTTCGAACACTATACACTTTTGCTGAGCGCGTGTTGTCGCCGTGTAAAGTCGCTTCTGATTATCACCGAACGTGAACTTGCATTTTACGATTACGTTGGCATACTCTGACCCTTGCGATTTGTGAACAGTGAGAGCGTACGCAGGTCTCAACGTTTTCTCTTCTTGGATATCGAACTCAACAAGGTTTGTAGGGAATTGCACTGTTACTTTTGTACCTTTTGCATGCATTACTGTACCAATTTCCCCGTTTGCGCATTCAAGAAAAATATTTTCATTATGATCTTCACCATATTTGTTGACAATATTTATCACTTTGTCTCCCGTCCCGAAGCGAAAGGCGTCATATCGCCAAACACCATTAGAGTAATCCATAACACAAGGATCTGATTGGCTCGAAGGCCGCGGGTTGTGAATTTGCTGTAGTTTCGTATTTAATCCGCATATTTCTGCGTTGGTATTGCATAATACAACGGGTAATTCACCATTACTTTTGAAAATAGTTTCGGCTATTTTCAAAATTGCTTCGTCGTTCGTGTACGGAATAATTTCAAACGATTTGTGGTCGGTGTCAAGCGAACCATTTCTTTCTCGTATATTTTTTCCGTTTGTAGCTATCAAACTGTCGTTTCTGTATATTTTAACCAGCTCTTTCTGTGGAATCTCAGAGTTGGAGATATCAAAGTAGAAATTCCCAGGCGAGATAGATTCCAATTGTCCGAGATCGCCAACAAAAATGATTTTATTGAAACTCTGCTTTTTTAATAATTTGGCTAATATTTCGGGTTCGAGCATCGATGTCTCATCGATAAGTAATGTGTGCGATTCTTCTGGTTCTACTTTATAAGCAAGACGATGAATTGTGGAGGCCGTCTTGCCTGTCAATTCTGTCATCCTTTGAGCTGCTTTGCCCGTGGGTGAAGCCAGTAGAATGCCTGGTAAACTATCGACAATGTATTTGCAAACAGAGGTTTTGCCTGTACCCGCACCACCACTAAGAATGAATAACGGCAGGTGACAAGCCATGGAAACGGCTTGTCGCTGCTCGGCATCCAGGCGAGCATCTGCGGGTGGATCGGAATATTCGGGTTGTTCGTAATTTGCCATCATATCTCTGAAAGTTCGACTCAAAAAGGTTTCAATTTGTGCAAATTTGTTCAAAGCAAGGTGTTCACCATCGATAACGATTGGCCAATCACTGTGTATTTCTGAAAAACTCCGCTGAAAAAGCTCAACAGGCATCCAATACGACCCACTCGAGGCCATGTATTTACGAATTGTATCAATTGCTTGGCATCTTTGGGAACGCGGATCGAGTGAAGCGGACATTTTCAAATCTTGGCAAACCAGTTGGACCATTTTCTGTCGGCTTTTTGGTTTTGTAGCAGCCAAGAAATCATTGCGAGGACGATTCTCAAAACCAAAACAATCGAATTCTTTATCATAGATCAGACGCCAGGGGTCCGAGACTAAAAAGGCAAGTAAATCTTCCATTTTATTGCCGTGCCATTTCAATAAAGCATCTGTTTGGCTTCGATTAAGATATCGCAACAAGCTCGGCAATGTTTTGGATAACGATTGACCGACATATAATTGTTGTGAAACAGATTCAAATGCTGAAAAAATGTTTGCTAATTTTTTCTTACCAATGTTCGGCAATTGTGTGATGACATCATTTTTGTTTTGGAGTGACGTTATTAATTTAGTAAGTGGTTTTATTGAGAATAACATTGTTCGATCACGGTATTTTACCCCGTGTTTTTCAAGTGCTGCTTTTAAAGCGTGTCCAGGTCGAGATTGTGGGGTTCCGTTAAATGAATTTTTCATTTTCCCGTCTCTACCGCGTTTGCTGGTTATTTTGCCAATGTAAATTTGCCCTGGAACCATCGTACTTGGTTCACATCCATATTTTCCGCCAAAAGTTTTGGTGTTGCAGTTGGAATCTTTCAGTACACAAAGAACCCAGTCATTCCGATTCAAAATTTTTTTTATTAAATCAAAAACCGGCATGTTTGTCTTGTTTGGTAAGATTATCCGCTTTGCTTAAAAAATAAATATGACTTACATATTCGGATATTAAGTCCCTTCGGCCTTCGGCCTTCGGCCTAGTAAAAATTGAATATATTTGTATTTTTTAATGGGTTTGTATTTATTTCTACAAGTTAATTTTCTCGGAGTCTAGGATTTCGGGTTTTCCCTTATGATGTGCGTCCATTTGTTGCATTAGCTTCATAAATAAAGGATCCAGTACGACACCATTAATTCTGGTTTCGCCTTCTTCGGTGAAATCTGCTTCAGACGTTGTCATTCGGAAAATACCCGCGGCTAAAGCACCACCCACAAGTGGGCCAAGAAAATATAATCCTGCGTCTTCTGTTACCTCGTGAACCAACGGCAATGCCAATCCTACCGCAGGGTTGTAAGCTCCACCAGAAATTGCACCACCAGCAATTGCACCAAAAGTTACAGTAAGACCAATAGCAAGACCATAGAAAGAATTACTTCCAGTTCCTTTGGATGTAGCAGTGTTGAGGACGACAAGTGCCAAGGCTAAGGTAAAGAGCACTTCTACATAAAAAGCGGTCAACCAACTAACATTTGCATCGGGTGAGGGGTATCCAGAGATACAGGATCTATCCAAGATGATGACGTCGTTGGCGTCCTTGCACCAATCTTCAATAACAAGTTTTTGTATATAAGCTGCTACTAAACCACCTGCCATTTGAGAAATTACATACGCGAGAGCCGTTACCCATGTGAGTTTTCCACGAAGAAAGATAGCAAGACTGACAGCAGGGTTGAAATTTGCACCACTTATATGCCCCAAGGCAAACACCATGCACCCAAGGGAAAGACCAATGCCCAATGCAGCCATGTCAGCACCCACGCCGACACTTAAAGCTACTGTTGAGCACAAGAAAAACGTACCTATGAATTCACATGCACATTTTTGGATTAAACCCGAGTCAAACATGGATTCGGGTTCCTTTTTTGCTTTTAATAAAGATTTAGTTTCATCTGGCCCTTCTGTTGGCTGGAAATTAAATCGTACAGTATGATGTTTATTCATTTGTTTTTTTTAAGGTTATACAGTTATATACTACAAAAATATTGAAAATTATTTAACGGCGTCTTCTTTTTCTACTTCTATTTGGAGATGTGTGTCGGTCACGCGGTCCTCGTTTGCCTGGACCACGGTGGTCATATGGAGAAGGGGCACGGCCTGGCCAACGTGGGACATCGCTTGCAGAGGGGCTATGGTAATTGGTTTGGCGACGTTGACGACGAGTACGGTCATCGTTGCGCGTAAACTCTAAATCCATTGTCCGGCGTCGATAATTGTTGTGTGGGGAATGAGGCGCTTCGTTCCAATCACGGCGTTGTACACGCCGTTCATTAGTTTTACGGCGTTTATCTTGCATTTTACGGCGTTTATCTTGCAATTGGCGACCCTTGGGTAAGGGGCGCTTACGGTGCGATGCTTCTGGTCTTCGTTTATGACGTGGACTTTGTTTTTGAGATCGTTTGAGAACCTTTTCATTGTAATATACTTCCCACCAAGCTGGGGTGGAACGGCTACCCACCGACGCGCATTCATACAATACGTCTTTAGCAATTGTCAGTTGAGAAGTTTCGCAAAGTGAAACGATCCAATCTTTGTCAATGTCGTCATAAATTAAACCGTACTCTAAAATATCTGAGACGTCTTTGATAAAATTTTGAAATTCATCCGTTTGAGGCATTAAACCGACATCGCACGCTAAATCTTTGATAGTTGACATGTTTTGTTTTATCTGGGGTTGGCTTAAATAGTCATATACATATTTTTAGGAGATTTATTGGTGTAGCTTTTAATAATCATCGATATCTAGTGTGTTCTTTCTTTTGTAAATGTTGTCTGCGTCGGGGGCAGTGGGGGCCGACGGTGCCATTCCGCAAATTTTGCTTTCATTGCTTTCATTGCTTTCATTGGCTGTTTTAGAGTCTTCCCATATTGTTTTTCCCATACCAGGCCAAAGACTCAAAAAATTAAAACAATTATAACCGAAATTATAATAAGGATATGGTTTATCACCCCCTGTCTCATTTAAAAAATCAGTGAATTTATCCGTGCTCAAGAGTTGCATCATGGTGAAATACCGTACATTCCTTATATTTTCAACAAACAAAGACAGCCACTGCTTTTCATTTAAATTTTGATATCCTGTTTCTTTGACTTCTTCCATTTTTTCAAATTGTTCAAATACGCAGACGGAGGTGTATTGAGATGGATCAGTCCGTTCGAATACTTTTTTGGCATATCCGAACCATTTTTCAAAAGGGTCATCTTCAGAAATCCCTTTGTCCATTTCAACTTCTCCATAAGAAAGAGCGGTTTGTATTTTGTCTTTCTTTCTGCTCGCATCTAGGTATCTTTTACCAACATAAGAATTTCTTAACCATTCCCTCCAAACATTATCAATTAGCATTATTGCAGTGAAAATATTCTTAAGCAAATTGTCTCCAATTGGTGGTATTTTAATTTCACTAAAGTCTGTTAACGGTTGATTATTATATTCTTCCAATATTCTATTATAATCATTTTCTTTTTTTTCTTCGTTTTTTGTATCAGTCAGAAATTTTTCTGAAAAATATTTTTCCGTTTTTTTTACACGTCTTTCGAAAGGAATATCATTGTAATAGATGCCTTTCCATCCGAAAAGATCTGCCCATTTCATCAAGTGCGCAAAATAATAAGGAGCCGCCAAATATGTATAATATTCCTTTCTAACTCCTTTATATATATTGTAATCACCAGGTTTTCGTAACGAAGCAACAAATACTCCGTTTGTTCTTTTTAAAGTTTTCCAATCGTTAAAAAGAGACTTCCAAGTATTTTTTTTTTTATCGGCTTCTCCATTATATCCATATTTGTTGGGCATTTTTTTCATTTGTTTTGTTTTGCTATTTTCTTTTGTTTCGCCTGTTACCTTAGTTGGTTGTTTAGTCTTTGTAGGGTCCGCTACGTCCAACGATGGGGCAATATCCTGCTCATGAGCCTCATCATGAGCAGGTGTTTTCGGTACCAGACTACTCGCAAAATTATCTGACCATGGGTCGTCCCATGACAATTCGGGGTTATTTTTAGTGTTGGTAGTCTTTGCTTTCCCAGCTTTTATCTTCTTCGACAATTTTTTTTTGGCATTCTTAATTATTTTTTCCAATTTTGTCAATTGCTCAAGAGTTGACCCTAAAAACAAGTTTAATCCTTCTTCCTCCTCACCCAGCACATTCAGTTCGTTAATTAGTGAATGGGTTTTTCTAATTGGTTCCATATGCTCGTCAGTACGATAGCCTTTTTTCATCAATGCTTCCCATCTCCAACCGCACGCAATCTTCTTATCTTTATTTTCAAATTTCCATTCAAAATTAGGGTAAGAAGATAAGAAAACACCTGGTAACGCTTTCTTTGGTTTTAATAATAATTGGTAATGTCGTAACAGGAATACAGCCATTTGTTTAAAGTAGATGTCCTGTTCTGTTTTATCTTTGATATCTTCTAAAACATTGTCAACACTTCGAAGCTGGGCTATCTTTTCTTTTATAATTTTGGCGTGTGTTTTTAAGGTTAGGTCGTTTTGAAATTTTCTTTTATTATATTCGGGTGATTCTCTGATTTCATTAGTTGCTTTGTTCGTTTTTTTTTCCGAATTTTTCCAAATTTTGTCTGTTTGATAAGTATCGCCATTTTCTTTTATAATTTTGGCGTGTGTTTTAAAGGTTAGGTCTTTTTGAAATTTTCTTTTTGTCATACGCCCCATACCTTCTTCATCGATTCTTTCTATCTCTTTTGAAAAGAATTTTTTGAGCTTATCATTGAATTCTTTGACTGATAGTGTTGTTAATAAATCGTTCTGCCCCAGCATTTGCTGAAACTTAAATTCGAAATTGTAACGAATATTTGCATTATCCCATTTTGCCAAAAAAACTTTAGCCCAGTTGATGTATTCTTTGAACCTGTTAATCCTGTCATTCCTTTTGTTCTTCATGAGTAATACATCGTAATGTAACTTTTGATCATCGGGTGACATTGACTTACATTCCGATACATCCTGGTCATCGTTCACCTTCGGACCTTCAATGTCCGTCATGATATGAAAAATAACGCGTTTTTTTTGCTCGTTCTCAGCCATTCCTCTTTGGCTCATTTGTTGAATAATATCTCTAGTGTATCGGTAATTGTTCCAACAATTATTTTCAATTCTTTTTTTGATATAAGAATTGAAATCTTCATTTGACATATCACCAATCGTCTTTTTTTGGCTTTTCTTTAGTTCATTTTTATCGGAAAGCTTTTTCATTATTCTTTCCCGTTCATTTGACCAAAAAACACCATCCGGCTGGTCTTTGAATGTCAAGTTAGTGAAATGATCCCCACTATTATATAAAAAGCAAACATCACCTTCTAAATCGTTGGCCTCAGGCCTACTTGTGCTGTAAGCCCAATCTGCCGACAGTTTGTAGAAAGTGCATATTTCAATATCAAGATATCGAGCCATCAGATCAATTTCCCAATCTTCTGACCATTCATCTAATCCAACCTTACCTTCATCTGTATTGGTTTCCTTATCCAAACATGTCTTGTCTACACCCGCTTTTAAATACTTTTCTTGTTCCTCTTTCGTCTTTTCTTGTAAACCTAAACTGTTTGTTTGGTGATATTCTAAAAGTTTTTTTCGAAGCCAATGCATCATATACATTTTTCTGTATTCCTTTTTGTTGCCGCCATAAGCATTTTTTATATCCGCTATGTTTTCCGTATACTGGTTGCAATAATCTTGCATAAATATATCTTTGAAATCACCCGTACCTACGATATAATTGACCATTGCGTGGTAAAAACAATTCCCATCCCCCTTTACAAGAGATTCATCAAAGTACAAAGCTCTATCAATTGCCGAATTACTCAATAAACTGCTTCTCGTTAAATACAAATCATGAATATCTTTTTTTCCATCCCCATTAAGGTCTCCATATTTACTCCAATTAGATTGCGATTTCTGGTACATATTGACAGACGTTTCTTTGTCGTATGGCAAAGCTTCATTTTGTTCTTTAGTCTCCCCGTCGTTTTTTGTCGGTTTACAAAAATCATGTGAATCGGTTACATGACGAGAAACGAATGACATTATATTATAAAAATATTTTACTTATATATATAGTTTATTTTCTTCAAGATGATTTTCAGCTAGCCTGGAGATTTCTCAAACTATTTTGGGGCAACATCAAAAGTCGATTTTGGACACACATTCCTAACATATTCTCATTTTCGCGCAGGCTGGGGGGACGATAAAAAACAAAGACCATTTTTATTGGATTTTTAGTCGATCTACAACAAGTATACAAAGAGAAGCAACAAATAAAATGGAATCTACTTTACAACCCGATTTAAAGTTCGAACCCAGTGAAGAAAAGGAAATCGATGTACACCTCATCAGATGGGAAGAATTTGCCCTTACTCTGGAAGAACATTTTCACGCAAATCAACTTTACAAAAAAAATCCGAATAACAAACCCCTAGGACACCGGTGATGGTTTCGTTATCGATGTATATATTTCGCCGAGTGTAGTCCAAATGCAACAAGAGAGAGTACAGATCATTGCAAAACAGATGGTACAAAAAAACGACAAAACGGTCTACATTGTTCCACACCCAAGTCATGCGGCAACTGTAAACGATATAACTGGCCTTTTCGCTAAATATATGATGGATAGTGTCGATACAGGTTTTCCAGTGTTAACAGCGGCATTTCGTACATTAAAACATACTAGTACAGAGACACTATTTATTTTCGTCAAAAGATATCAAAACGAGGTGCTCGCGATAATGCGATCCAAAAAAGTACTTTATTCCTCGACAGAAATTGCATTGCTAAAACAAACTGGACAAGAAAACCCTTACAATTACCCACTGTTTACATTCAAAGAACATAATGTCAATTTCGAAGCCGCTTTTGAAGAGCAATGTAGAAATAAAGATATTCAGGGTCCATGTTATGGGGTTTTTTGCTATAGATAAACAATGCATAATACGTATATAAAGTGTTGTGGTACTTGCAAAATGAGTTCATTTAGATTACTTCGAAGACTAATTAACGGGCCTTGGTCCTCGGCTCCACCAAAAGAAAACCCAATATTATTAGGAAGATGGGACAGTATGCATTCGTTGCGTAAATCAGAATTATCAAATCATGATCACTGTGGGACGTGTCCGACCATTTTAGTAGGTCCGGTAGGGCCGGTAGGGCCGCCTGCTGAAAACGAACCAAAGTGGACACCTGAACTTTGTAAACATCTGAAATATGACAATACTTCAGATATATATTGTTCGATATATGTAAATAAGAAATAATACTATTAAAGCACTATTCTTTTAATATAAATATGTTGACACAGTTTATCGTAGGAGGAACAACTGTTAACGCTTACGATAGAATTCGTGAATTTGAAATGGCCGAAGACGATAAAAAAGTTGATGATCGTGATCGTGATTATCGTGATGGGGGTGGTTATCGTGATGGGGTTGATAAAAATTCTAAAGAATTTTTAGAAGATCAAAATTATGAGGATGATAAAAAAAAAATTTTAAAAGATCAAAAGAGAGTGGCCTGTCGAGCACAGGATTATATTATTGTTTCTATCTTTTGGAGTGCTCTCCTTCTTAACTCGTCAGGGGCTTATTATGGCCAACAACCCTCTCCCGCCGATCCTAACAAGACCAATTCCATGGGAAATGATCCTACCCAGGCGGTTTTTGAGTTTATTGCTTCCGCCCTTTATTCCGTGAATGTTGTTTTTTTGGTATTCCAACGGATTCCCTGTATAAGTGATAGTGTTTTTCCACAAGATTGGAGATGCTGTAAGTGTGATTGTCGCGCGCGAGAATACGCAATTGCGAGTGCGGTATTCTTTGCACTTTCAATTGGTTCTTTGATAAATTCATTTGTGTATTTAGGCTGAGTTTGTCAGTTTAATACTATAAAGTAATAAAATTTATTTTACATTATGTATACATCTTTGCTTATAACGCAACTAATTCTCGGAAATTTAGTGGTGGGAAGTTACATTTGGTTTTTTATTGAACTACGAAACGAAAAAATTTCATCCGAAGAACTGGAAATATTTTGGGCTGGCTTGTCACCTACAAAACATTCCTATGTTTTCTACTTCTGGTTTGGATGGATGGTTTTGACAGTGGTTTCTTTTCTCTTTTCAACATACCAAATTATTTTTCAATCCGAAGACTGGTTTGTATTCGATGTAAGTTTTAATCGGAATAGACAATATTTATTGGCTTGCTATGTCGTTTTCTTGGTTTCGGCAACAGTTTGGGCACCCCTGACTTTGTATTCGATTAGAAATGGAACCTATAAAAATTTGGTGATAATATGTCTGTGGTTGACAGCCCTCTCCTGTGTTGGATTTGCGGTGTTTATTTTTAATATTGCAGAAAATACTATCGATTCCCCAACTGTGTTAACATTATTGAAAATTGGTGCAATAATTGTCGTCTTCCATCACGTTGCTTTGGACGCAATTTACTGGGCATGGACGTTTAAGCCTCCAAATAAAGCACTATTGTCACTTGATGATAAACCACCATTCAGTGCATTTATCGAAGAAAGAAAAAGAGGTCTCAGTTTTATTTAATTTATTCTACAATGTATTCACCTCGCCACTTTTTATGTTACATAAAAGGATTCACTGTAATTCTACTCGGAGCTTCATTTTTCAACAGCATGTAATTCCCACCGTTAATCAAATATAAAGCTTCTCTGCAATATGTTCTTGCAACAGCAACGTCAAACGCCGTTGTATTTTCCGAGCAAAGAAATATAGCTGCGTGGACGTGCACGCCTTTAAATTTTCTCACGTTTACAACAGACGCATTTTTCATAGATTTCTTTTGTTTCTTTTCATTAATCCAATATTCTTCCATAAGTGGAAGCATAGGAAAGCGCATATTATTATGCGTATCCTTACGATCTCTTTTACTGCGTATACGAAAAGGATTCGCTAAACCAACCCGTCCAGTGTCAATCTTACCATCACTATTATCGTAATCAGATGAGGTAAAGCATTGCACCGTCCCATGTTGTTTGCTTACATTCTTAATCGTCGCAGCCAAATCCTCAGACTCCAAAGTAATGACATTGTCAGTGCCCACATGTTGCACTACTTTGGTTTGAAACAGCCCAGATTCTAACATATCACGATAAATTTGACCTCGTCCAGTTCCCTGATATTGGTCGATGCGACCGATTAATGTGTACGACATTGATCCGAATGTAATCAGTTTCAAGAAATCTTCTACACCCCATAAATGTGACCAGGCAATGTATACATGTTCATTTTTTTCAGGTAATAATTTTATATTCCCAAGTCCGCGTCGTCTAAGAAAAAACTGCAAACCCCCAGATGTATACCGACTAAAATCTGGCATTTCCATCATATATATCTGACACCGATTGCCAGTTTGACAACGAATACGATAAGCATCTTCCAAATTTAACACAACAATATCACCACTAATATCACCAAGTGAACCCCTAATTAATGTTGTAATTTGTGGTGTAAAAACCGTGGCTATTTGTTCAGCGCATTCAATTTCTGTTGCGGTTGAATAAACCTCTTTATATTTCATAACACCTTCGTATGTTACAGGCGGTTTAAAGTTTTTCCAACACTTTTCAAACCCCCCTACGGGTTTTTTTTTTGGTATATTAGGAGATTTCGTTGCCGTATTGTAACGAGTTTGATTTTGCCAGGACATTCTCTTTT
>Ga0209830_10002830_pt1 | contig 13629 bp, 27 predicted proteins | sample ArcticOcean_MG_C_12_FD_187439 | JGI IMG/M metagenome (GOLD analysis project Ga0209830, IMG submission 187439) | Marine microbial communities from western Arctic Ocean - ArcticOcean_MG_CB8_130 (SPAdes) (version 2) | ecosystem: Environmental > Aquatic > Marine > Oceanic | place: Arctic Ocean...
AATACAAGGTTTTGGGAGCAAGGTAAATTTTGGTTCGCGGTAGGAACGGGTGTAGGTATTTTAATAAATAAATAATGGCAAATCAAACAACACAATCTTTTGGGATTTTTAGCGGTTCAGGTGGAGGTGGAGGCGCAGCAGGTACGGTAACAAGCGTAGCCATGACCGTTCCTTCGGCTCTATCGGTTGCAGGCTCACCAATTACATCATCGGGAACTCTTGCCGTTACAGGCGCAGGCTCGACTGCCCAATACATTGATGGTACGGGCGCATTGCAAACGACAGGAAATGTAAATGGTCTTGTAAGCACTTTTAATGGAGGGGCTAACGCCACTCAAGCGTTAAGTCCAACAGGGACACTCAATATGTATGACCCGACAGTTTTTCCAAGCACTACATTTACGATGACCCAAAATGGTAGAGCAGCTTTTGCTATCACAAGGGCAGGAGTTTTTGAAAGAGTCGGAATTAGTGGAGCAGCAACATTTGACTTAATTACAGTTTCGGTATCTGTTGAGACTAATTGTTCGGGGGGTGGTGTTTTTCTTGCTGCGGTTGCGGGAAATGCAGTAATGGCACAAAGTTTCACCGCAACTCCTGCACTTATCTCTTGCGACGGAACAACACAAACTCAAGTCATTACTTGCCCTGATTTTAGAATAGGGAATATTGTACAAGCCCCAACAAGCGCAAACACGGACTTTATTCAAACAACTTGGGTTTGTAATTCTCCAACAGGTACGGTAAGATATTCAGACATTACTATTACAAACACACAATTCAGCGACTAATGGCTATTATATGCACAGATGAAGAAAAAATGGCGGTTAGTTCCGTAGTATATCAAAGAGATTTGATTTATAGGATGATTGAAACTATAAATGACCTTGAAGCGCGAATTATTGTTTTAGAAAATGAATAAAGATAAAAAAACATTTAATTTACCTACTGATTTTGCACAAATTGCATCAGAGATTATGGCATGGACATTTTTTCTTGTGATGTTGGGAGAATTAGCATGGTCTGAAGGGGATAAAAAGAGAATTTTGAAGTTTTATAATAAAGTTGGGTGATTTTCATAACCATACCTAATTATATTTGTAAAAACACAAAGAATGCTTGAAACATTGACACAATATGAAGTTATAGTTCTTATTGGGGGTCTTATTGCGGTGTATATAAAACTCAATGCAGATATTTTAAAACTCAAGGGAAGAGTAGGAAGTCTTGAAAAAACTAATACGGAAGTAAAAGATATGCTTACTACCTTGATGACTTCGGTTAATGAAATTAAGATTCTACTTGCCACACAAGGCATTAAGTAATGAGAGAGATAAAGAAGATAATTCTTCATTGCTCTGATACGTAATAAGGTGACGACTACACCACGAGGTGTTGATAAAAATTTGATAGCAAAGGATACTATTAGTATTTTCCAAGAAGAATATTTCCTTAAACTTGTAGAATCATTACATTAATTTTTTGTAGAAAATTCACCTGTATATGGACACAATGATTTTACTGATAAGAAAGAATGTCCAAGTTTCAAAGTAAGCAAGAAGTTCCCAAATTTGGTCGTTTAAGTGACCCCCTTTTCAAATCTCTCTCATGGATACGTGCGACAGAACGGCTAACTTATGACGAAATAAATATTTTAATTAGCCTTATATTGCACGATAGAAACAAAGCCGTTTCAAATGCTTTAGCACAAGAAAGGGCGCAAAAAGGAAAAAAATGAAATCAGAAAAAGGAATTGTTAATACGGCTATCGGTCTTGCTTTACTCGGTGTTACTATTTTTGTGGTAGGCTTTGCCTTCCAAAAAGGAAAGGACAAAGCAGGAAGCTAATACAAAATTAAGTTTTAAGAAAGATTAGGGGCTTTTTGCCCCTTTTCTTGTTATTTCTAATTATTTTTTGATTAAATTTTAAGGAATAAATGAGATAAAAAAAAATGAAACGCTTTATTTTTATGTTGTGTGCGATTTTTATTGCTTTAACAAATTACTCTCAATGTGATGTTGAGTTATCTTTATTTGATTGGGATAGCGGTGACATTCAAGTTATAGTTCACAATTCTAACGGATGCGGGAATGGAGAAGATACTCTGTATATATCTCATCTTGATTTTGGCGTTTCAAATGGCATAGACATATTGAATGACTATGAGTTTGCTAATTTTCCTTTTCACTCGTTTTTAGATTTTCAAGAAACCCATTTTGGTAATGGTAATGGAGTCTACGCATATAGCGGAGATACTTTGGATTTTAATATGTCCGATGCCCTTAATGCTAACTCAGGTGTTCCGAGCGTACTAAACAAATGGATGGGTTGGTACAATGATGGAACTTTTTGTTCTGATACTGAGGTTTTTATATGGCAGATAAATTATTCTAATGCTCCGCAAGATTTAAACTCTACTTGGTATAATCCGTGGGGAACTGCTCAAGACTATCCTGACGATAACCCTTGGGATAATATCCTACCTGTAAACGGAATATGTCCGTGCGATACTATCTTTTTAACTGATACAGACACTATATATTTTACAGACACAATAACTTTAATAGAGTATGTAGATATTGAGTGGATAATAACTGATACTTTATATATTACTGAAGTTGACACTTTAGTAGAATATGTCCAATTACCCCCCGACACTATATTTTTTATTGAAATTGACACATTAATAGAGTATGTCCAATTACCCCCCGATACTATTGTCTTAGTTCATACCGATACTATTATCGAATTTGAGTACGTCTACTTAACAGACACTATGTATTTAGAGACCGTCGTGTACGAATACATACATATTTATAATACCGACACAATAACAGAGTACAACACCGAAACAGTATATATAGATTGCGATACGGGGGAGTTGTGTGGTGGTGACTTTATTTGCGATGAAACTTCAATATTCGCCCCAAATGCAGTAACCCCTAATGGAGATGGGTGGAATGATACTTGGCAAGTTCTTACTGACGGAGAATGTTGGTCGCAATGGGAGGTTCGTATCTATAATAGATGGGGAGGCTTAGTTTGGATTAGTGCGTCTTCTTTAGACGAGTGGGAAGCATTTGTAGCAACAGGGGTGTACGTATATACCATAACTGCACATAGTTCCCAAAATGGGAGCGTATTTGAATTTAATGGGACTGTTACGGTATTGTATTAGCGTTTAGTGATTGATACTATCAATTGATACTACTAATCTTTGCGAAGAGGATAATTCAAGACTCGCTCCCACGTTTCATTTAGGTTCTCGTCAATTATATCTATTTCTTTTTTATTCAGCTTTAATTCCTTTTTTTCATATATAGGAAGAGTGGGATTGCCTTTATAATTCAGAAGGTTCTCAAAAGGATATATTTTTTTAGAAATTTCAAACTCATTAGAAATGGTATTCAAAACTTGATTAAAATCTGCTTGAAAATCTTCAAGCCTCACGATAATCATGTTTGAACACATTGACGGAAACTCATGAAACAAAAAATTCATTTTAGTATGTCTCATCTCAAAAATGTCTTTGAATCTTCCTTTTGTTATATAGCTTCGGTCTGCTAAAATTTCAGAGCCAACATCCCCTCCTATACTTGGGATATTTTGGTCTTTTACACTATACATTTCACTTTTAATAAAAGTGCTAAAGTTTACTTTATCTAAATGTTCGGGGAGATGCCATTTCTTTTCAAAAAAACTTTGCATCCACGAGTATGGCTCTCTTACAACACAAACAAGTAGGAGGTTTTTTGGATATTTTGTTTTACGTTTCCCCCAAAAATGTTTGTGACCATATTCGTCCGTATGCGGGATGTCCAAATTGTGTTCTATAAGTCTTTGAGCGTAATACGTTCCGCTACAACGCTCTCCAATAATTTTGAATTGCTCTATTTTTTTGGTCTTCCTTTTAGAATAAGGCGTTTTTGGATAAGAATATTTCTTCATCAGTCAAACAAGTCTTTAACTTCTGTCACTTCAGCTTCTTCGACTTCATTTTCTTCAGACTCATCTAATGCTTGACGGAAAGCATTTACTTTACGAAAATTAGATGAGCTTTTCTTGACTTCAATAACCTCGTTCCCGTCAAGAGAAAGCATACCGCCTCCTTCAGCATGATTGTCGTAATGAAGCCCTGAACCAAGCTGAAACTCTTTTGGCACAAGTTTAAGTAGTTGTTTCAGGCAAGTCTTCTTCAGCATCCAACCTTGAGGGTCTTTTTCTTTATTAAACCAAATACCTTTATTTCCCGCTTTACTCATTCGCTGAATGTCTTTCAATTCTAATTCAGACATTACCTTGAACATAGGTTCACTATTGCTGAATGTTGCGATACAATAGACATAAGTTACTGCCCCTCGCACCCCCGTAGCAGGTTTGTGAGTCAAAAAAGGTTTTAATCCCAATCCCCAATCAAATTCATCCATCTCATAAACAACTTCTGCGCTTATGCTTTTTATTTCAGGATTACGATACGCAATTTTGATGAGACCTTGGTAGCCCAATTGAAACTGACAAGCATTTCCGTAAGGAATTAGCCACGCTTCCCCAACTTCGGGAGAAGGCGATAGACCATACTCCGCACAAAGCAATAAGGAAGCAAATAAACTTGCGGGGTTTTTTTCGACTACGCTCAAAAGTTTGCTATCTCTTTTCACGGCGTTCAAAGCCATAGCAAGAAACCTATCGACATTGATATTCGGGTTATTTTGAAGTAAAGACTCTACTCGGTCTTTGTAAGCGTACAACTGAGTTTTAAAAATAGCAGTTGAATTTTTTGCCTTAGTTGGCGTTGTTTTTGATATAGGCATTGTAATCGTAGTATTGGTCTAATTTGAATGTTGCGCTAATAGCCTCGTCACTTACTTCTTCCCAAGCAAGCCGACCCATTATTTTGTTATTATTTGAATCTATTTTTTCAATCGTATTTATTAAATCTCGTTTTAATCCTTTGATTTCCCTTTCCTGAAGCTGACGAGAGGTCGGGTCTATAAGAACATTGCATATATGAAATAGATAATCAAACATATCTTTACTATTCTTTGCAATTTCTTTTATATCCTCACGATTCTTTTTTATTGTCTTTTTCGATTGCATCATGAATATTTTTAGTTAGAGATTTCGCAATTTGTGCTAACGCATACCACGCTATAACCTTTCGGTATTGTTTTGAAAAATACTTATAAATGTTTTGAGCAAGTATTAATCCGCCGAAAGTCATAGATAAAAAAATCGTCTTGCAAATAGCAATAGCCTTGTGCAGTCTCCTATGTTTTAATTTTTGTTCTATATGTCTCAATTTAAAAACGAGATTTTCGGACAAGTACAAAACACAGTAAATAACCGATAAGAACAAGTAAAAGCCTAATAAGTTTAAGAAAATATTGGTAATCATAGCGTAGTGGTTTCAGAGTGTGCGTTTTGTAAATAGCTAAATTCTGCGAGATATGCTCCTAAATTCGCCCTTATCACGGGGTCAAATTCATTTTTAATCAAATCCTCAATCATATTTTTAGCATCAAAAAAAGATGCCGTGTTTAAAGAATAACGATTCGCAATTTTCTCAATATTTACATGAGTTACATTTTGCCCTTTTTTCCAAGCACTTAAAGTTTGACGGCTTATCCCTGTATCAGATTGGACATCGTTCATGGTCTTATCGTTAAAAAACATATAAATGAAAAGACCTTGTACACGGCTCTCTTTACTTTTTTTAATTAATCTTTGAAATTCAAATTTTTTTGTCATCATAATTGGCTTGTGTAATAAACTGTTTCAACTTCTGCAAACTCTGCCTTTTCTTTACAAGAATGAGCAATAGGGCAACTACGGCATCGAAGCATCGAAGGTCGGGCTTTAAATCCGTTTTTAAGGGTTTTTTCTAAATATACTTTTGCGTCACGCAATACTCTTTCGTGCAAGGCGTAATCATCCTCATCAATTTCTACTTTAATAATTCGGTTGTCCTTTTCATTCGTGGTGCTAAATATCCAAAAGTAAAAAGGAACGTCATCTGTCTGAAAAAGATTTCTTGCAATATATTTATAGTGGATAGCTTGTGTTAAAACCTTCATTTTAGGCTTATAGTCATTAGCTATGTCTTCCCAACCCATCGGATTCCATTTATCTCGTATAAGACCCGAAGCCTTCAAGTCAATAATGGCTATCTGCCCATCAACTTCAGCAATAATGTCAGTTGTACCTCGCGCATCCCCATATTCTATCTCCTCCCCGATGCTCTTTATCTTTACATCATAATGCTTTAAAAGGGCTTTATAATTTGCCATTTGATACTCCATTCTTTCGTAGGCTTTGGCAAGATTTCCATTTTTAAGCCTCTTAGCTTCGGGTATGCGCTCACTATCATAAGGAGGCAAACCACCTGTGCATATATATTCAAACCATTGTCCGAGAAGCTGAACATCGGACGGCGGAAAAACTATCCCATCGACATATTGTGCTTTGATTTTTAATCCGCACTCTTCTCCCTCTATGTAGTCTTGCATTCTTTTTAGAATGCTTTGACTGATTTTCCTATCTTTCATCTTCAAAAGGTTTTAATACGTAAGCATTTATTGTAGGACTAAAGTATTTTTTTAAAATTGCTTTCAATTGCAAAGTGGTAAATCCCATATTAGTCAAAAAATGTTTTAGCGAAGAGTGAGATATTGTCGAGTTACCTACTTTGCTCTCAAGCATCTTATAAAATTCTTTTTTCATTCTATTATCCTAAATTCTTCGTCTTTATTATTACTGACGATGATTTTATTTTTTGTTTCTATCCAAACCTTTGCCCCACAACTTAATGGCTTATCAGGTCGGTAAATAACTTCTGCTACAATATTTCCATCATCATCAAGAATTTCTACTTTGTTCCCGTAAATATTTTCTTTACTTGTCTTGCAGGAAATAACAGGTTCATAAGGTTTGGACTTATTAGCCCTAATCTTATGCTGATTGATATGTATGCGTTTAATTATACCCATATTTATTGGATTAACGTACCCCCGACAGGACTTGAACCTGCAACCTACGCATTAGAAGTGCGTTGCTCTATCCATTAAGCTACGGGGGCGTTATCTTATCTTACTGCAATAATTTTATTAGAGTATGATGATTTTTTTCCGCTTTTCTCTCTCCAATGCCGTCTTTGTTCCGCATTTTTATTTTCGTGTAAAAATTCTTGGCAATATTGGCTATGAGTAATTTCTTCTGAAGAAAAACGTCCATTAACTTTTTGACGAATCCAACTCAAGACTTGCGTTTTTGAAAAACGCTTGGTTTTTCGGTTTTTATTCGTAGAACCCCGTGGGTCTCCTGCTTTCCCTCTTGACCACTTTTGTCGAGTTTGAGTAAGGAGAATTTTAGATGGATTTTTATCCTTTTTAGGAATGGTGATTTCTATTTTAACACTTTTTTCAGAGTTAAATTGTTGTTCCAACCAATGTTTGTAAAGACGTTTCATTATATAGTCCTGAACTTCTTCAAGCCCGTTTGCTTTAAACTTTTCCTCTCCACAACAAAAGTGGAACTGATTTTTTTTGTAAGTAATCGAAGGGGATTCTTGAAGAATCTCATGTGCCAATTTCATGGCGCGAGGCAGATTTTGCATCATTAGGGGGTTAGGGTTAAACAAATTTCTGTCGCAAGATATGTAAATTATGCTTTACTTCCAAATCTACCCACATATTTCGTAAATTGCATTCATGTTTGACAACCCATACTTTCAATATGCAGGGATAAATAACCCGAAGGGTGAAATGCCCTATATAGTTAATTTAGCAAATCTAAACACCACGGAAGCGGAGGTGAATTTATTTAACGCACAAGAAAATCAAACGGCTATAAATAGAGGTTTACCCGAAGGTGTAGTAGCAAATGCGGAAGCGATTTTCGAGATGCCGAAAGCAGAAGCCTTTTTATCGTGCTATTCAACTTTCCCTTTTATTGGATTCCCCGAAGAGACCAAATTTGAATTAATTCAAGATAATACTCCAAATCCCCCTGTAATAACGGAGATGTTTAGGCTTGTTGACGATGTTCTGTTAAATACGGCAAAAATTCTTGGAGCGGGATACGATGGACAACAAGATTTCCCTAATTATAAATTGAATCAGTCGAGACTCAATGTTTCGGCTTCGGCAGAAGGAACGGGTAATCTTTTGAGATTTATTTTTTCAGTAACTTCTATGTCTAATATTAAAAATATAGATATAACAGAGATTCGTGTAACCAATACAACACCGACCTATCCTTGTCTTGACGTGTTTCCTTTAACAAGGATAAATACAGGATTTAATAACTCTGATTCTTCTGATGCGGCATCTTACGAGGAGATTTTAGCCACCACCAATTTTTCGCCACTTGGAATAGACCATATTCTAATACAATCGGAAAATATCCAAGCGATAGCCACAAATCCCATAACTTTAACTCGTAAAGATGCAAATGGAAATAGAGATAGCAAAGAAATTGGTTTGAGCAATAGCCCGTACATACGTCCTAACCAAAGAACTATTCAGGCAATAAATGAAATCAATGGCTCTACTGAATTAACATTCACCATACCGCCCGAAACTGTCGTTCAATTATTTATTTATGCAAAAAACCGAATGATACTATGATTAAAAAAAATCAATACTCTATTGAACATGACAACCCTATTTTAGCGAGGGTAAGACAATTTTATGACACGACTAAAAGTGACCCTTATATCATTTTTGTAGAGAATATAAATCTTACCACTACGGAGGTAACGCTTTTCAACGCTCAAAAAAATATTAGTGCAAATGATTTAGGTTTACCAACGGGTGTCTCTGTAAATACAAACTTTAATTACGAAACGGGAAGCAATCTTACCACTTCTTTCAATACAGGTACGGGGACATTTAACGTGGGGACAACGGCTACTTTTGACGGAAAAGCTGCGACCTATGATTTGGCAGGTCTAACGCCTGCACAAGCCTCAGAAGTTTTTCAAGACAATTCTGTATTCCCGATAAGCACTTTGATTACAAGAGATGGGGCTTCAGCGCGAATAAATTTTGAATTTGCTACTAATGACGACTCCTTAACCAATCTTGTTGTCGGAGCGCAAACCTTTGCTTTAACACGCTCTACTTCAGGGTATGTTAATTATGCGGGTGCGAGAAGTACATATAAAGAATTTCTACAACAAGTCATGGTAAGACCTATGGCTATGGAAGGAAATTTCTTTGAGAGTACGAATGCCTCAGTAATACAAAGAAATGATATATTCATAACACAATCAGACGTGACAGGGGAAAATAATGTGAGATACTTATCTGCAAATCTCGACCCGTACATGAGAAATACTCAAAGAACTCTACCTAACTTCAACATGATAAATGGAGAGACATCTTTTACGTTGACATTGCCCCCTACGTCTCAAACAATTTTTTATCTTTTTTCAACAATGACAATCGAGTTAGCGCAAAGGCTGAATGATGAGAATGTAGTCCCTGAAAACATGGATGAAGCAAAAATAGCAGAAGACCCTAAACCATTTGACGATTATATACTTCCGTCGGGTGGCTATTCATTTTAATAATGTTGAAAAAAATCATAAAAAATATTGAATTTTTGTGTAAGTCGTCGTAATCTTGCGTAAAATCAATGTTATGAATAAAAAAGTTCTTTGGATTAGCATCGCATCAGTTGCGACATTAGGTATAGGTGGATTCTTCCTTTGGAGACACTTCAAAAATAAGAAACAAACTCAGCCTTTAGAAGAGGCGGCTTTGGAAGAGGCAACCGCAGAAGACGAGCAAGAAATAGTTGAGGAAACAAAAGCCGTCACGGGTGAGCAAAAACCCCCTCCTCATATTGATATTACGGAAAATGTGGTATATCTATCCGCTAAATGGTGTCCCGCTTGCAAAGAGAATCAAAATACGGCTGATGAACTATTTGCAAAATATAAAGAAAAGGTAGAATTTCGTATGGTCGATGCGGATGATGAGATTGCCGCAAGCTATGGAAATCAATTAAACCTACGCCAAATTCCTGTTTTAGCCTTCGTGAATGAGGGTAAAGTCGTAGAAAGTATGGTTGGCGTAAAAACAATGGTAGAATACGATGCTATGTTTGAAAAATTTTTTCCTTCGCTGAAAGCACCTAAAGTGCCAAAAGCACCTATTAAAAAAACCGTAAAAAAAATTCAAGAAAAAGTTGAAGAAATAGAAGTTGAAGCAGTTGAAGCAGTTGAAGAAGTTGAAGAAGTTGAAGCTGAAGAAGTTAAATCAGTAAAGCAACTTGCATCTCCACAACATGACGCTAAAATAAGTAAGGTCGATAAAGCTAAAAAAGAGGATTAACCTCTGCAACCTATAAATATTTATGGCTAAGAGTGTGTACCGAATAAGAAAGACTATAACAGACTCATTTTCAAAAGCAGTATTTATGAGTGATGGTAAAGGTGATATATTAGAATTTAATCATTTTAATGAAGCATCTGAATTCTATAAAATAATGAATGCAAATAGCAGTAGCAATTATAGATACCATATATGGGAAACTGAAAAAAAAATCGAAGATGACAAATAATAAAGCTAATTATAAAAAGATATGAGCGTCCACGATGTAAATGAATCAAGTGTAAAGTTCTACAAGCATATAGTAGATTCATTAAAAGAGGATAAGCCTTTAAGTGTTGTTCGGTATGGAGATGGTGAATTGGTGTGTGTAATGAACCTTAAAAAAGGTCTTGGAGGTCATAATGCTGATGGGGACGCATATTTACCCGAATTAGGACAAGCAATTAAAGAATCTATTATGCAACCGATTAAGGATGCAAATTTCCATCATGCTTTTGGAGCGCATTGTGTCGTTGCGGGATTTGTAACTGAACTTCAAAAACAACGAATTTGGAATGCCGAGATTCAATTTCAAGACGCATTCGTTTTTATTCACGCAGGAATTGATGGACGATTGCAAGAGTTGATTGAGTTACTTAATAAAAAACATAGTATTTTTGTCGCCCCAAAGTATATGCACGATATAAATATAAATTTTGACGCAATTATTGAAGCCCCTAAAACTTCAGCTTTTAGAGACGCAGCGAGGCTTGAAAAAGAGATAGAGGAGGCTCTGCATAAGTCAGAGATGTCAATAGTAATAATGCCTATTGGAATGTCAGCTATACCATTGGTTCAGTCGCTATTCAAAAAACATGGGAAAAAACATACTTTTCTTGATTTTGGAAGCCCCTTTGATGCCTACGTAAAGTCTGATGTGCATCGTTCACACTTTGATAAAATTCAGAATAAACTTGAGTTATGAGTTTCGGAACAAAAAAAGAAGTAGATAGGCTTTTATGGGAAGCACACAAAATTATGACTGATGTTTCTCACTCTAAAGTCACTCCTGAAGAAAAAGAAGAAGCAAAGCTAAAGTGTAGGACATTGTACAACCAAATCAAACTACTCGACTCTTACACTTACAACTTGATTACTAAAACCTTAGACGATGGAATATCTTGAAGTATTTACGCTTGTATATTTCATTTTTTTGACGACTATAATGTGTTTAATTTGTCGGTATGGGAAGGACGATTAAGTAAGTTAATCCATTTATTGAAGAATTTCTCGTGTTTACCTGACGACAAATCCCCTAACATAGTGCGATGTGGGTAGAAGTACATTGAAACAATGTTTCCCGCCTCTTCTATTGGAATGATATACCAAATATTCACAGGGTAACAAAGAATCGCAAGAACGTCGATTTCTTTTTTAGTATAGGTGCTTTTACTACTTCTTCCGCTACCAATTTTCCCTACATACACATTTCCTTTTTTAGTAGGTCTTGTAGAGCCAATCATTTTGACTTGTACACGATATAAAGTTTCACTATTATCAACTATAAAATCATATTTACAAGGAGCGTATGGACGAGATACAAGTAAGTCTAATTCCATACATTTAGCAAGAAAAAGCACTTCTCCAATATTGTCCATGTCCGAAACTACATTGAACTAATATTAAAAAAGTGCTTTTCTTGCTTTTTTTTTAAACAATATATTATTAATTACCGTTTTTCACCACGATAAGCCTTTAGATTGGAGTCTGTCTTAACTCACCTGATATTGGATTTCTATCGGCATAATAACGTGCGACTTGTGTTGTTTCTTCAAAACGATTTGGAACTTCTACCATATCTGAATATATAAGGTATTTGTCCTGATGGCGTAGTGTATGGATAGTAGCACTTAAACGGGTGTTTCCAAGGTCTCTAATCGCCTCTAAAGAGGTAATGCTACCATGAGACTTTAAATAGTCTATAAGGCGGTCTTTGTGGGTTTTCTTCTTCATGTTAAATCTTTTGGGTTAATTATTACAACATCTCCTACAACATGAGAATTTAAGTAGTGAGATGCCAATTCATTATATTTAAGTGGGCGGGTCGTAGTCAGTCCCTCTTCATTAATAAGGGAGGTCATGACTTTTTCTTTGCAAGTAAAACTCAAAGTTTCAATATATCCTCCTACAAGTTTTTGGAAAAATTCCAATGTGTTCTCTTTCGGTATGTCTAAAATTTCGGGTGATGAGGCTTGTACCCGAATTACCATTGCCTGACCTTGTTTTAGGTCACATACTTCACAACTCATATCGTATTCATTTTTATAAGGGTTTTTAAAAGACTTTCCAATTCCATAGCCACTATTCCACTATCTTTTCCTCCTCCTATCGACCATGTACGATTAGAAGTTGTTGCTTCACGCCACGAATTAGATTTCCAATCATAAATACGAAATAAATAAGGGTCTTCCTCAAGGGGGTTTGATGGAGTAAATTCAATAACCCATTCTTTTTGAACTTTTTCGTCAAAACTTGCGTTAGGATATGTAGGCTCTCCAAGCAAGTCCAAAAGGTCATTGTAGGTCATATCCTTCAATTCTCCTTGTTTGCTTGAGCGGATGTCAGGAGTTGATTCTCCTTCCTCATATACTCTTATTTGTCCCTTTTCAGGGTGCGGGTGATTTGGTTCTATATGTCTCATGTTTTAGAGATTTTAAGGGGTTTAAAAGATTATAGAAAGATAAATAAAAAAGGGGCTTTTGCCCCTAATTTATTTGTTTCAGTTGTTACGAATAAAGTCTACTTCTTCCGCATAGAAAAGAACAGGAGCGTTGTATAGCTGCCCACCATAGACCCTTATAGCGTCACAAGTGGAATATGCCTTCGTAAATAATTCACCTGACCCGCAAGACATAAGTTTGTCTAAATCATAAGTAGCGGTGCAAGTGCCATCTTGGTTTGATACATTTGATACCTGTCCGTATGAGCCAATGCCCAATGATTCCTCTCCAAACAACATAAAAGAAATATACTTTGGAACATCTGAAGTGTATGTTATCTCAAACGTGTTCTGATTGAAAACAACTTGCTGATTTTGTGCAGAAGCAAGATTAAAAATAGCAGTCATAGAAACCGCAAAGGCTAAAAGGGTGTTTTTAATAATACGCATAATTGAAAATATTTAAGGGTTTAAATCTGCTACTAAGTTAAGTACACTTTACCCTAATCTCCAAATGAAAATCATAAAAAAACAAAAAAAGGGGCGTAAGCCCCTAATTTTCAATTACTTAATATGCTAAATTACTTTACTTT
>Ga0209830_10002831_pt1 | contig 13625 bp, 12 predicted proteins | sample ArcticOcean_MG_C_12_FD_187439 | JGI IMG/M metagenome (GOLD analysis project Ga0209830, IMG submission 187439) | Marine microbial communities from western Arctic Ocean - ArcticOcean_MG_CB8_130 (SPAdes) (version 2) | ecosystem: Environmental > Aquatic > Marine > Oceanic | place: Arctic Ocean...
GTTGTACCGAAAGATTTCTTAATGTATCTGAGGCTGTTGCCATGTTAATCTCCTATTAATGTGACTATATTTTATAGTCTACTTTTATTTATCAAAATATGAGCGACTTCACGCCGCTCATGTATTCTTTTTCTTATGTTCCTGACAATTCACCAGTATTAAAGATTCTAACTGGAATGTATATAAATTCAGCCGCTTTGACTGGCTCAACTGCTATATCAATCCAAAGTTCGTTTCTATCAATTCTCGCTGGAGTATTGTTAGAATCATCACAAACTACTGAGTAGTCATACAATCCACGTTTTGAAATCAAATCTTGGAATAATGTTTCTACTACTGCTGAGATAGACTTTCTTGTTTGTGGATCATTTGGTTCAAAGACAAACGGTCTGGAAGAAATAATTAATTGTCTACGTATGTAAGCAATCAATCGTGCAACGTTAACTCTATCTAAAGCAGATGCTGAATTAAATGATGTTTTATTACCATAGTTCAGTAAGCCTTGACCTGTGAAGAATACCATTGGGTTAATAAAGTTTGTGTACAACACATCTCTAATACCAACACGTGTTCTAATTGGGTTAAACTCACCAGTTTGTGCATCTATGTAACCAATACTTGAAGCATTGTCGATGACACCACGTCTAGTTCCAGCTGGTGCTAACCAAGGATAAGCAATATTATCGTTACGTAAGATAGTTCTGATCATCATGTGTGATGAAGGAACAGCAACAGTAACACCTGATAAATCATTTGTGACACCTGATGGATAGAATAGACCCATGTAAGTATTTCTAGTTACAAGTGCATCTTCTCCAGTGCTAGTAGCGCCTGCTGTGTTAGTAGCCCATGCCTGAATGTCAGTTGCACTATCTTTTAATCTCATTGGCGTATCACCAACGATGTAAGAAGTCTCACCTCTATCAGAGTTCAACGCAATCATGTTAGGTTGTAGTTCTGGATAGTTTGGAGTTGCTTGTAAGTTAAAGAAGTTATCATCATCTCTAATAGCAGTGTTGCTATCGATTACTGATTTTAATGATTGTACAACCATTGCTCTTTGAGCCTTACGACCCGTGTAAGGTGAACCGTCTGCTTGTAATCCTGAAGCAGTTACCCATGCATCTTTCTGTGCTGGAAGCACTGCTGGGGAAGGGAAACTGTCAGCATTAAAGTAGTTAACTCTGTACTGTTTAACATTGTAGCCTGAACGTCTGCTATTCCAAAGCAACATGCCAACTGGTGATGTTGATGCTAAAGGAGCATCTACGTCTAAGTAAGCACTTGTTAATAATGATACAATACTTGGTATCGGATCATTTGCTGGATTAGTTGTTCCGTTAGTTGCCCAACGTGCGTCAGCGAATAAAACACCTTGTGGTGAAGTTTGATCTGTGTTATCTACTAAGACCCACTGATCAACTGCTGAGACTGACTGCCATCTGTATAGATTTGGATAGTTTTCTAAGTCAGTAGTGTCTAACCAAAGATCACCGTATACTAATGCTGTTAAGTCAGACTGTGTAGTCGGAGCAGTAGCAGATACGAGAGGTCCCTTAGGATCAGTTGCGTTTGCGACAGCTGGACTAGGTAAACCATTTGAATCGTATCCTTGTGACTTATAGCCTTTCCAACCAGTAGTTGTATTGACCATAATATCTGCTTGATCAGTTGCTGAATAGAACCAGTTAGTCAAGTTAGTTGGGATCGCTGTTGGAGCCCCTTCGTTTGACACGATTGAATTAGCACCTGTAGTAGTTGTTGACAATGCTTGCCAGTTAGACAACTGTACTTTATATGCTGATGCACCTGTACCTGATACCCAAGTAACTCCAGTTGGGACGCCAGCTGTAACATTACTAATACGAAGTACTAGATCGTTAGCAGGAGTTGCTCCGCCCAATGCAGTACCTAAGATAGTAACAGTTTCGCCTACTGCATATCCTGTACCAGCCACTGAGAATGTGCTTGGATTAAAGTCATAGTATTGATAGTCATTTGTAACACTTGGAACAAAACCAGAACCTGCCGCTGATGCTGTAGTTGCCGGTGTGAATGTTATGTCATTTTTGAAAGGACCATCTTTAACACCTGTTGTCGTGCCTGAAATAAATCCTGCTTCTGTAAATAAACCTTGAGAAACACCTGTTCCTGAATCATAGTCATCTAATACAATAACACCACCTTTAGTGTGTGATAAAGTAATTGTTCCGTCATCATTAACTACAGCAGTTGTATTTGGAATACCTGCTCCTGACCATGCAGTTACAAAATCAGTTGCATCTGTTGCATCTGCTAAGTTTAATGTATACGGACCTGCTAAAGTTGAAACGCCTGGTGAAGTGATTTGTACTTTACCAACATATGGACCTGATGTGAAGTCAGGTGCTGTGTTAGTACCAGTGATTGTTGTTGCGCCTGTAGCAGAACGATAGTATAAGTATACTGGGCCTGCTGAAAAATTATTGCCATCAAATGCATATTGTGCATAAACTGAACCAGCTGGGATTGCTCCACCACCAGTTGAGTCTGCCGCATAAATTTGAGCCCAGTCACTAGTAGCAAAACTTGGTGTTTTAGGTACCCAATTTGCTGTAGTGCTATTGTATGTAGATACAACAGGCTGTAAGCCAGTTCCTGCTACTTTGATCCAAACAGATCCAGTTGGTCTTGGACCCGCTTGTCCTTCTTGCCATAATGGCTGTTGAGCAGATGTGCCGTATGTTAATTGTGGTTGAAGTCCAGTTGTAGTTGCCTCAGGGAAACCTAAATCAGTAAGAACAGTACCTACTTCGCCGTTAAGTCTGATAAAATACGGAGCGTCATCGCCACCTGTTTGTGCAGAGAAAAGTGTTAACTTGCTGTTTGATGCAGATGCAGTAAGATATTCAAATCCTAGAGCATTAATATCAGAAACAACTTGTGCTAATGTGTTGTTTGGTGCTGAAGCAATAGTAATAGTTGCACTACTTGATCCACTTAAAATAATATTAAAAGAATCGCCGCCGGTTAATGTTGGGTTAGCTGTAGCACCTTGAAGGGTTGGCCATGCATTCTGCCATGCCGCTGATCCGACTACTCTCCAAGAATTGGTAACATCCTTGTAGTAGTACTGTGGTGCAGTTGTTGCAGTAGGCTGATTGTAATTGAACAACGCTACTACTGCGTAATCACCGATAGTTCCGATTGATTGTAATGGTGCTCCACCTGCTACGCCACCAACTAATGATGTTACATCAGATATAACAATTGGTGCTTTAGAAGTAAATGCTCCTGTAGTTGAATTAAACTCGTTAATTCCCCAAGTTGAATTTGTTGTGTCTACCCAGTAAGCGCCGTTTGTTGGTGCTCCTGTTGGACGACCTGTTGATCCTACTAAACTTGCTAGATCAATGTCTGCTCTTAAACAGAAAACTTGATTACTAATACCAAGTGCTGAATAAGCCGCAAGTAATCCATATTCATTTAATTCATATCCTTGCAGAGCAGTTCCTGCCGCTGAAGTATAAAAGAATGGATTGCCGTATAAAGTAACAAGATCACGTTGAGAAGTGATTCTGTACATCTTGCCAGCATTTGCTGGTGTTGTTGCTTGTGCTATACCAGTTGAAGTTGGGTCTGCTTTGTTCGATGCAGTTGCCAATACAACTAGTGGGATTGATGCTGGTGCGGCTGGTAAATATTGACTTTGGTCAACGATACTTACTTCTACGCCTGGTGATGTTAATGCCATGATAATTTTCCTTTTGTATGATTTTGAGGGTTACACCCTGGTTGTTTTTTCATATTATTATTTATCACGTATTTAAAAAAACACCGGTTTAACATGCCTTCGAAGGCATTTTCATAAATACTAGTATGAGTTTAACTAGACCAATATGCAATAAATGTAACAAAAATGCATGTGCTATCAATTATGTAAAGGATGGAACAAGACATTATAGAAGCATGTGTCATGTGTGCAAGAAAAAGAATCCCAAAAGACCGCATGTTTATTTATGGCAGAGAGCAGGATATAATAAAGACACAAATTGTTTTTTGTGTGGATTCAAAAGTCAGTATTCTACACAAACAACCGTATACCACATTGATGGAGATATAACCAATGTGGATTTTGTTAATCTACGGACAGTTTGTTTGAACTGTGTTGAAATTGTAAAGAAAAAAGAAGTTAACTGGAAAAGAGGTGACTTAACTGTTGACTATTAACTCCATTTGTTTGTGTAGTTCATCGATTGTACTATCGTTATAAACTGTATGATCGTAATCTAAACCTACACTGCTATATTCACTAGCATGTATATTTTTATCAACTAATCGTGCAAGTGCTTGTGGATTTTGATAGTAATTATAATCTACTGCATCTACTAACCAAGTTGGCTGTTCTCCTCTTTGAATTCTAATAGAGGTTCCACCTGCATTTTTGATTGCATCAACTTCATTTTTAAATCGACAATCAGTTATCACAACATTATCTGTGATCTGTCGTAGTTGATTCTCAATTGATGCTACCCAGATGTCATTATGAAATGACCGTCTGCCTACTTCAGTTCCCCAATACTGTAAGACCCAACGAGGAGTTAAGTGAGGCATGTTTAATCGTTTTGCCCACCAGTCATCAACTTCTTCTCGCCATTCTCTACTGCTTTGAGTCGTACCTTCTAGCATTTCTCTGTCCCAGCCAAAGATAGCAGATACACAATCTTTTAACGTACCTGCATAACTGAGTTTTTTAAAGCCATGAAATCGAATAAGATAATCGGCGGCTGTGTCTTTGCCACTGCTGATAAGTCCTGTAATACCTATAATCATCTGATAATCCTCTAGTTAGATAATACATTATAAAGGATTTGAGAACGAAAGTCAAGTGTTTTTGGGTCTTACAATACCCAATCAGATATAGGGAATGTATTTATATTTGACTCTCTTGGGACAGTGAATAGCCTTAGGAATTTTATTTTATTAACATGTTTTAGAGGTGGACAACTTTTATATAACAATTCCCATTCATCCTTTAACACTCGTTGATGGTGTTGGTAGTTATATTCTATGTCTGCTTGTATACCTTCTTTGTAACTTTCACACTGTGAAAGAAATGACATTATTCTTTCGTGGGCTACATCAATATATACTTTCATATCATGTTCGTTATCTAGTAACTCTGGGCGTGTAGTGTATTTTCTAAAAGTTCGGTATCCTAAACTTTCTAATGTTTTTTCTTGTTGATCAAATTTACTGATGCCTAACAACGGTTTTTTGGTGGCAATAGGTTTCCATGTTTTTTCTGTTGTTGGGTAAGTATTACTTTCCCAAAAATGTCTGGTATTTTTATCTGGATGATCGAACCAAGTCTCTGGCATAATAGCTAGAGTAGCATCATTCCATTCTTTTGGAAAAGCATAGTTAGCAAGATCAAACGAATGTTTACCTGCTTGTATCAAATTACTCCATTCATCTCCAGGCAGTGTCTTTACAAGTGAGTTGTATATTTCAAGTAACTGGTCATAATCAATATCCATATCATGTACTTGTTTAAAGGTGCGAATTAGGCCCTCGTATCGCTGAGGGTAATTTTTATCGAAAATAAAACCCATGGCTGAATCATTTAATACAGATGTTAAAGAATAATCTAAGGAGTCTAACGAATTAGTAGTTACAAATTTATATAATAACGGTAATTTATGAGGTCTATTTGTCACATCTCCTATTAACCATATGGCTTTAGGATTAGCAAGGGTATCTATCCAGTTACTACTAGGATCTAAACCAATAGATTTTTCTTCAGTCCCATCAGATCGTAAAATATAGTATCGAGGTTGATGACCATAAATCATATAATGATCAGGTAATTTTGCAACATTAACAATAACACTTGAATACAATATATATATGTTTTTTAGATTGGGGAACATATTGCTTTGATGAAGATAGTTTACTGTATCTTTCACCCAATCTGTAAAATCATCACATATTTGTGGTTCGTATAACATAAACCCTATAATCAAATGGTCTACATTTTCTAAGTCAGTAGTTGTAATATTAGCAGTGTTGATATGACCTCGAAATGGAGGTCTTTTAGATGGAATCTCTCCACATTCAACTCCGATATACCAAATATTGTCTGTGAACTGAATACTGTCAATCAATTTAGATGTTAGCCTTGAATCCAAGTAAGAGGTTGTGAGTAATCAACGTAGTCTCTGAGGTCTTTGAGACATTGTTCTTGTGCCGCAAGTCCTTCTGCTTTCATAGCCGCACCATTAAGAGCAGTACCGCCACCTGGTCCCTGAATAGTTGAGAATTTCTCACGTGCTTGTCCGATAGTAATCGTACATGTTGCTAAGACATAGTTTTCTAACCACGGAGAAATGCCTGGATCTTGTAGCAGGGAAGTTTCTGGACGTGTTACATCTGCCCAGATAAGAATTTGTTCACCAGAGCCTTTAAAGTCTCTAACGAATCTAATTGTTTTAGTCACAGGATCGAACGTATAGATAACAAAGCCACCAAACATTCTAGCGGCAAGTTCTACATAGCCTGCGTAGAAGTCATACGTTGCTAGACCACCAGCATAGTTGTAGTTCAATAAGTAAGTGTTTAGAATCGCACTTGAAAATGGATCGAATGACGATGCTCCTGGACCTGTTTCAAGTCCGATTGTTCGTCTATAGACTTGTCTTACATTAATAAACTCAGCAGGCAATGTATAAGTATCTTGGTCTTTTGCTACTGTCAGCAGTGTATAAGATTCTTGTACTGAGTTTTCTGCTCGTTGTCTATATACTTTGACAGCAATATTATATGCGGCTTCATAATGCTCTGGATCTAATTCAAGGTCCACAATACCATCACCCAGCCTATAGCGGATGTTGTCGAACATTGACTCTTTCAATTGTTCGAGGTTCTGGTTGTTTGGTACTGCTAGTTCGTTTGCGGCCATAAAATAAATTCCTGTTACGAGTATTTATCTTCTTTAGAATGCCTTTAAGATAACAAGAGCATCATTGAACCTACCAGTCGGTTTAATACCTACCGCTTTGATCTTATCAAAATAGGTTCTTGCGGCAGGCTTGCTTCCCATGATCTCTTTGATCTGCTCATGTGGCTTACGTAATGTTTTGATTTGACTTTTTGCCTTGTCAAATCCTAATAATGTATTACCCTTAACAAACATTTCACCACCTAAATCATCTGCGATGTAGTGATGTAGTTTACGTTTTGCTGTGTCATACACCCATGCTTCTTTTGAGTGATGAAGTTCTGTCGGGCGAACACTTTCTAACTTTAGTTTAGTTGTTTCGCATTCAAAACTTTTTTGATACTTTAACTTTTGCGTTGCTTTCTCAGGAGAGATCGGTTTAGTCTTACGTTTAGCCCTAGATTGAATTTTTAGAGTAGCATAAGAATTTAGCAAACTAATAACAGTGTCATAAGCAACTACAGTTGCTTTAAGTTTCTTTTTACTAAAATGGTTATATGCTTCAACTAACTGCTCGTCTTTTCCTGTTAATACTTCTTTAAATTCTTTTTGTTCTTTTTCATAAGTTTCAACTAATTGAGGAATATGATTTGCTAGTGGATTAAATGTGTTTAATATTTGCATAATCCGAGTATTAAATTTAATATCAATAACTATCTCGTCTTCGAACCATTGATCCATAACACCATCAATTTCTCCGCCGGCTTCTAATAACTTATCTCGCATGATATCTTGTATAGAAGGACGATTTGGTTTGTCTTTAATCTTTTCTTCTTTTTCTTTTAGAATTTTATTACCTGCCTCTAACCAATCTGGCTTAAGTTTCTCAACATGGTCTTTGTTTGCTTGAGGTACATACCCTACTTTTGTTTTAAAAAAGAATGCACTTGAAGACGGACCAAAAGTCCAATCTGGATTTCTTAAAATGATTTCGATGTCTTCTTCTGTCCAACCAGATTCTTCTTTAACCCATTTTCTTGTAACCGCAATGCGTTTTTTATCATTGATCTCAGTACGAATAAAGTACTGGCAGTCTTGGTATGCTTTGGACTGTTCTGTAGGATCTACAATATTTTTGAATTTTTCCCATTTGGGTTCAGGAGTAAAGTAAACTGTTTTTTGTTTTCGCTTAGCCATGTTGTCCCTTATTTGCTGTGTATTTGATACTTGTGTAAGAGTATATAGTATTCCTTTTTCAAAAGCAAGTTTTTATTTGCCCAATTAATCCTATACGATAAATATAAGTATGCCAAGACTATCATTATATCGTCCCGAAAAACAAAACGACTACCGTTTTTTTGACAGAAATATTTCTGAACAACTGACAGTTGGTGGTACCGATATGTATATTCATAAGTATTTGGGACCAGAAGATCAAGGCGAATCTATAGATTTCACTCAACCTCAGTATGATAAATTAGAACCAACTAATATACAAGACTTGCTGTTCTTAGAGAACAGAGATCGAAAATATGCTAAAGATATATATCGATTACGAGGGCATTATAACGTACAAAACTTAGACTTTGATCTGAGTCAGTTCGGCTTATTCTTAAGTAATGATACTATTTTTGTTACAGTTCATTACAATGACATGATTGATATTCTTGGAAGAAAGATGATGGTAGGAGATGTTATTGAACTACCTCACTTGCTTGATTATAATCCTCTTAAAGAAACCTTCCCTGTAGCATTAAAAAGATTCTACCAAGTAACAGACGCTAATTACTCGGCTGACGGGTTTGCCTCAGATTGGTATCCTCATCTCTGGCGTATTAAATGTGAGATGCTAGTAGACAGCCAAGAATTTTCAGATATATTAGAACAACCAACTGACATAGATAATTATCTAGGTGACTGGGATAAAAATAAATCATACCCAGCAGGGTATGTTGTCTCATTTGGTGATAAGAATTATAAAACATTACAAGAGGTGCCTAAAGGCACTAAACCAAACGCAACTTCACCTGATCTGTATTGGGAATTAGATATAACAGACACGTTAAAAGACGTACTCGGACGATACAACGAAAATATTCGTATTAATGATGCTAATCTAAAAGAAGCAGAACGAATTGTCCCTAAAGCAGGTTACGATAGGTCTAAACTTTATGTAGTACCTGGTTATGGTGATTATGAATCAAATGGAGTTTTGTCTAACAAGTACAATCAACCAGCACCGCCAACAGATGTTCGTTCATGGATGCCAGGCAATTCTCCACTTAGTGGAACTGGACAAGTTATTACAATGCGTAGTGACAAATACAAATATGCCTCATCCGGTATTAAAATACCTAAAGAAGTCTTAGACGTAATACAATTTAACATTAAAGACAAAGACATTGACCTTGAATCAATGATTGAAAAATTTGTACAAGCAAATCTATCAGTTATAACTGAAAATCCAGAAATGTCTCCTACAGGAACAAGTTCAGGTTCACTAGAAGGAACAAAAGTTTTATCAGTACAAATTACTGGTCCAGTAACAGGTCCATATGGTACGGCTGATAACACCTACGCAACAGCAGACCAAGATCCAGAACAAGCAGGGTTTACAGGTACAGAACCATATGGTCCTAACACTATGGACTATCGGGCTGACTGTGATCCTCGTTTTCAATACATTGCTCGTTCAACTCCAAGAGACTTTGGTTATTCAACAGGCTACTTAAGTGGTGATGGTACTCCACCAAATGGTTTACCAGCAGGTGCAGGTATATCATTCCCTTCAGGGCCTCAAGTTGGAGATTACTTCTTAAGAATTGATTACTCACCAAATGTTTTATATCGTTGGTCAGGCACACTTTGGTTAAGAGTAAGTGAAGATGTCAGAACAACAACTGGCTTTACAGCGACTGATGAATCATTACAATCTGGATTTATTAATAATGAAGATACGATTTATGTTCAACAAGATGGAGCAAATGTATCATCTGCTCAAGGAATCTCTGGTATCTTGGACATAGCACCAGATCCAAACCCACCAAGTGACGGGACTTAAAAACTAATGGCACAATATTTTTATGACAATCAGATAAGAAGATTTCTTTTACAGTTTTCTAAAATTTTTAGTAACTGGTATGTAACTAAAGGAAAAGATCCTAATGGTAATCCAATCTTAGTTCGTGTCCCTGTTCAATATGGTGACGCCAGTAGACAAGCGGCTAATATTATCGCAAATAACTCTGCGAGTAATATTCCGTCTGCTCCAATGATGACATATTTTATCAACGGGTTAGAATATGATCAGAGACGCACACAGGAGCCCTTCTTCGTTGAGAAGCAAAATGTACGACAAAGAGACTACGATAGTGCTACCGCCTCTTATGAGACTACTCAGGGGCAGGCGTTTACTGTTGAGAAACTAATGCCAGTTCCTTATACATTAAGAATACAAGTAGACCTTTGGACAACTAACTACAATCAAAAATTAGAATTAATAGAGCAATTAGGCACATTGTTTAATCCGTCATTAGAAATCCAAAGTACAGATAACTTTGTAGACTGGACATCGTTAACAGTTGTCTATCAGGATGGATTAACATTCTCATCTCGTTCTATCCCTATGGGCACAGGCAATCCAATCGATGTGATGAGTTGGAAATTTTATTTACCTATATGGTTAACAACATCGGCTAAACTTAAAAAATATGGAGCCATTCATAAAGTTATTACTTCTATCTTCGAAGGGAAAACACTCGAAGATATGAAAGACGATAATTTACTACTAGGCACTAGACAGAAACTTTCACCATATGGTTATCAATTATTATACATAGGCAATTCAATACAGTTATTACCACAAAATGCGACTACAGCAGATACACCGAATACAGATTTAGATATTCCAGTAAATCCTGATACTGATTTATATTGGACATCATTGTTAAACATGTACGGAGCATATCAACCTGGGATAAGCCAATTGACACTAGAGAATCCTTATATGGATACTGAAATCGTAGGAACAATCGTAGTTAATCCATTAGATGATCGTTATCTTATTTTTAGTGTTGACCCAGACACTTTACCAGCCAACACATTAGATTCAGTAACTGGTGTGATTAATCCTCAGATTACTGGACCGAATTCTGGACTACCTGGAGCAACTGCTAATATTAGATACTTACTAGTAGACAATGTAGGGTCTGAATCAGCATCATGGGGTACTATTTTAGGAAGTCAAACAGGCCAATCAGTATTGCCTGAATCAATTGTTGCTAGTAAAATGATTTCTGGTCAAAAGTATATGATTGCGAGTACTGGTGATACTAACTTTGTGTCATACAGTGCGGTAGATAACAATGTAGGAACAATCTTTACGATGAATACCGTTCAGCCTTCTGGCACAGGCACAGTTTACAGTGTAGTTACTGCTAACGCAAATGATATCTTACAATTTAATCCTGATATTTCAAAATGGTTTGTCGCATTTGATGCAAGTATGAACGAAGATAAAGTTGAATACGCAACTAACTTGACAACACAGATTCAATATAGATGGTCTGCTACTCCAGCTGACCCTGATCAACCAGCCCAAGAAGGACAATGGATGAAGTCATACGAAGGTTACTATGGCGAAGGAGATTACAGTATAGTTATTTAAAGGGTACTTGTTTGTCTAATAAATAACTGTATGATCATTATTAATCAATCTGCTGGTATCTTTTTCTACAGCAAATCTACTCAACGATATCTTTACTTGTTAAGAAACGAGAATAAAAATCCTACATGGTCTATACCAGGCGGTAAGATTGAAAAGAACGAAACATTATTAGATGGATTAAAGAGAGAATGTAATGAAGAAATTCAATTCTGGACTGATGATTTTAAATTAGTTCCTATTCAAAAATTTGTTAATAATACGTTTGCTTATCATACATTTCATTGTACAATAGAAGAAGAATTTGTACCTATGTTAAACCATGAACATTCTGGATATGCTTGGGTAGGAAACAATAATTATCCTAAGCCATTACATCCTGGATTGTTCTCTACTATTAACATTGATTCTGTTGTAGAAAAAATGAAGTTGTTAACTAATTTATGATTACTGTTATTTCTGTTCAAGGAGCGTTAGGAGAGATAGTAGCAGATATATTAAATGCTAATGACATTCCTGCTTCATATATGTCTTCTCCCGCACTTCGCATTACTGATAAAATTGTTTTTGTTACATATGGATTCGAAGGATTTCCATTCGTAATGACAAAACGTTGGCTTGGGTACAATGACGAAGACTTTGAAAGATGGAAAGAATGTTGGTTAGGTAAAATAGAAATTAACGATGCGACAACAAGACCAGATATTACTCCCATTGAATGGAACCATCATGTGAATAAAAGTTTAGAACATGTTGGCGTTTATTATCCTTATAATGGTATTCTGTCTACATTACTAGATGAAAACTCCGCACATGATTTAACCTATTGCGAAATAGAGTTAGATGCCGTCTTAAACCGCAGTACAGACGTTTTAAGAGACTTAAGTACGTTTACTAACACAAACATTGCCTATGACTCATATGATGCGGTAATCGATTCTGTGAAGTCTGAAGTAATGCCATGGATCTTAACTGAAATGTTAACTAATTTATGAAGAATAAGCAAAAAAAGAATAAAAACAAACCTGAAATTGGTGATTACATCATACACAGAGAACCATCATTTAACAGAGTTAATGAAGGTGAGATTACGCAGATATTAGCAATGCAATTTACATATCTTACACCTGATGGCCAAGATCGTTTCTGCTTGTTTTCTGAAGACTGGAATCACAAGCAAAAAGAAAGGGACTAAGTCCCTCTCTTAAACATTTTACTGTTTGTTAGTGTGCCATGAAAGACTCTATGCCTGAGTAGCCTAAGCCACCAAGAACACAACCTGCACCAATCAGCATCCATCTCCACTTTTCTAATCCTGCTATTTTGGCAGCCATCTCGTAGTGTTGACTCACATTAGTTGCTTGAAATTCTCTCAATAAACTATGTGTACCTTCATTGTGCTTGTCTAATTTTTCTGATACTTCTTTAACATCAGCCTTAACGTCGGCCAAAGATGCATCAAACTTAGAATCTAAGTTCTTAAACTCTACTTGAAGTACGGCTATATCAGCATCGTACTTCAGTAGTTGTTTCTGTGCTTGAGATTGAGCCATTTAAGTTACCTGTTCCCTTATGCTGAAGGAAGTTTGATAACTGGCTTGACTGAACCAGCTAGTGGAGTACCAGCGATTGTTTCAAACGTTGCCTGCATTCCAGTCTGATCAGCCTGAGTAAGAGGTGAACCACTATCGTTATCGAATGGTAAACCATTAACATCAGAGATAGACTCAATGTAAGTAGTTGCCGCATTGTCATATGTACCTTGTATGCTCATCTCACCAGCAAGTAAATCTGCTTGTGCTTTATTAACTAAAGTACAGATACCTTGTCTTGTTTCTGGTCCGTTGCTTACTAAGTATTTTCTCTTACCTTTTTGACGTAAGATGTAAACTGCTTCATCAGCGGCTCCTACAATACCAGAATAGGCTGATTTAGTAAATGTTGATACTGCGCCTAATGTTAATTTTTCAATGTTAGCAGTTGATACAACAGTTGTTGTTGTCAATGCTAATGCTGTTCCACCTAATGTTGCTGAAACACTGA
>Ga0209830_10002834_pt1 | contig 13610 bp, 15 predicted proteins | sample ArcticOcean_MG_C_12_FD_187439 | JGI IMG/M metagenome (GOLD analysis project Ga0209830, IMG submission 187439) | Marine microbial communities from western Arctic Ocean - ArcticOcean_MG_CB8_130 (SPAdes) (version 2) | ecosystem: Environmental > Aquatic > Marine > Oceanic | place: Arctic Ocean...
CTCAACCAAAAACAATCCATAACATTGAATTAAAGTTAGATATAATTTCGAAGATAAATCTTAGAAATGGGGATAGTTATGGAGAGTATAGTAAGTTTATAATAAGTGAAGTGTTAAGGTTAAGAGATAGAGGATATACCTACCCAGAGATAGTAAGTACCTTCAAGGATAGGGGGATTAGAAGTAGAAGGAATAAAGAGTTTTATAAGAATTTATTAGTGAATATGATGTGGAAATATCGAAGGAAGTTAGAAAGAGAAAGTAAGAAAAAATATTCAATAAAAAATATTAAAATCTCAATCAACAATTGATATAGAATTTTAATAATTAAAATTAAAAAATATCGTATAAAATAAAATTTGTAGGATCAGGAATTGTATAGCAAATTAATAAAAATGATATAATAAAAAGTATAATGAAAAATATTAAGGGTTTAATATGAATATAGATTTTAATGAAAGATACAGAAGATGAATAATCATGTGCAAGATGAAAAAGAATTTATTTTAGGTTGGGAAGAGTGGGTTGCTCTTCCAAGTATTGATGTTCCTGCAATAAAAGCAAAAATAGATACAGGTGCAAAAACTTCAGCAATACATGCTTTTATGATTGAGCCTTATGGTAGGGGAGAAGTGAAAAAAGTACGTTTTGGAGTGCAACCTATTCCTGATAGGCCTGATATTGTTATTTTTTCTTCTGCTAATATTGTTGATCAGAGAGAAATCACAAGTTCAAATGGTGAAACAGAAATGAGATTTGTAATAGAGACCATTATAAAAATTGGTGAACAAGAATGGCCTATAGAAGTTTCATTAACTAATCGTGAAACAATGCAATATAGAATGTTAATAGGTCGGTCTGCTTTAAGAGATAATATTATTGTTGATCCAAATTTATCATTTGTTCAAGAAGACTTTTCCGTAAATGCATATGCAGTTAAAAAGAAAGAAAATCAGTATGCAACTAGTTTAAAAATTGGCATTCTTTCTAGGGAGCCTAACAATTATTCAACACAAAGGTTAATAGAAGCTGCTGAAAATAGAAACCATTTAATACAAATTATTCATACAACAAAATGTTATATGAATATATCTTCTACAAAACCTGAAGTATATATTGAAGGAAAATCAATAGAAGGCTTTAATGCAATAATTCCTCGAATAGGAAGTTCTATAACTTTTTATGGTATGGCATTAGTTAGACAATTTGAAGCAATGGGAGTTTATACATTAAATTCAGCATCTGCTATTGGAGCATCAAGAGATAAATTATATGCACATCAATTATTAGCAAGGTCAGGTATTGATATGCCAAATACAGGTTTTGCTAGATCAGCAAAAGCTAATAATGATTTGATTAAATTTGTAGGTGGAGCTCCACTTGTTGTTAAATTATTAGAAGGTACTCAGGGCAAAGGTGTTGTTTTAGCAGAAACAAAAAAAGCTGCAGAATCTGTAATTGGAGCTTTTCAAGGACTTAAGGCAAATATATTAGTACAGGAGTATATAAAGGAATCTGCAGGTACAGATATTAGGTGCTTAGTAGTTGGTAATAAAGTTATTGCTGCAATAAAAAGACAAAATAATGATGGAGACTTTAGGGCCAATATACATAGAGGAGGTAAAGCATATAAAGTTACGTTAACAAAAGAAGAAAGGCAAATAGCTGTTCGTGCTACAAAAGTTTTGGGCTTGTCGTTAGCTGGAGTTGATTTTCTTAGATCAGAAAGAGGTCCAAAAGTTCTAGAAGTAAATTCATCTCCTGGACTTGAAGCTATAGAAGGGGCAACAGGAAAAGATATTGCTTCAGCAATTATAGAGCATATAGAAAAATTTGCTAAAGTAAGACAATCTAATAAATGGAAGGGTTTATAGGGTTATTTTAGCTTGGTTAAATAATATAAGGGAATTATCATGACAATTAAAAATATTGAAATCTCAATCAACAATTGATATAGCATTTTAATAACCCATTAATATACCTCCACTTCACCCTATACCTTAAATAATGGTTTTTATAAGGGGGTAAAATATAGGCAATAAAATCCTATTAGAGGAAGGGAGTAGACTAAGAGAGAAGGGATATACCTATCCAGAGATAGTAAGTAACCTCAAGGATAGGGGAATTAGAAGTAGAAGGAATAGAGTATATTATAAGAATTTATTAGTGACATTCTTTTCCTAGTGCTTTTAAACGCCAGTAGTTATATGGCAGAGGTGTTATCCATCCTGCAAATAACATGATTGGAACTACCCACAACGTTAGTATTGCTCCACCTGTTAATATTACATCAATATGTATCAAATTACTTTGCATGAGTTATGTTTAAATAAGTTTCATTAAATAACAATCAAATAAGTTTTATGATTATTACGCAATATGAATTATTGCCTAAATATTTATCACTTATATTTTTTATAGATTAAATATTAATCATAATTTTATATAGGTGTATTGATTATTAGTGCAAATGCTGTTATTATAGTTGGCATAAAACATGCTTATAAATAAAAGTAATAAGTTAATTAAATTAAAAAGGAGTAGAATATGAAGAAACTAAAAATATTAACTACAGTTTTAGTTATAACTATTATTTCATCTATAAGTTTAGCCGCTGATACTATTAAGGTAGGAGTCCTTCATTCATTATCAGGAACGATGGCTATTAGTGAAACCACATTAAAAGATACTGTTCTTATGATGATTGAAGAGCAAAATAAAAAAGGAGGCTTACTAGGTAAGAAATTAGAGGCAGTAGTTGTGGATCCAGCATCTGATTGGCCATTATTTGCTGAGAAGACAAGAGAGCTTTTACAGGTTCATAATGTAGATGTTATTTTTGGTTGTTGGACTTCCGTTTCAAGAAAATCTGTTCTACCAGTTATTGAAGAATTAAATGGTTTATTATTTTACCCAGTACAATATGAAGGTGAAGAATCTTCTAAAAATGTATTCTACACCGGTGCTGCTCCTAACCAACAAGCTATACCAGCAGTTAATTATTTTATGAATGAATTAGGCGTAGAAAGATGGGTATTAGCAGGAACTGATTATGTATATCCTAGAACCACAAATAAGATTTTAAAAGAATATCTTATGAGTAAAGGTGTAGCAGAAGAAGATATAATGGTAAATTATACACCATTTGGTCATTCAGATTGGCAAACTATTGTTGCTAATATAAAGGTTTTTGGTTCAACAGGAAAGAAAACTGGAGTTATTTCAACTATTAATGGTGATGCAAATGTACCTTTCTATAAAGAATTAGGAAATGTTGGAATTGACGCAACAGATATTCCAGTAATTGCTTTCTCTGTAGGAGAAGAAGAATTGGCAGGCTTAGATACAGGACCATTAGTAGGGCATTTAGCAGCTTGGAATTATTTTATGAGTTCAGAGTCTGAGGAAAATGATGCTTTTATTACAGCTTGGCATAAATTTACTGGTAATAATAATAGAGTAACTAATGACCCTATGGAAGCTACAGTAATAGGATTTAATATGTGGGCAAAAGCAGTTGAAATATCAGGTACAACTGATGTGGATACAGTTAGGCCTGCAATGTATGGATTAACTATACCAAATTTGACTGGTGGAATAGCAGTTATGAATACTAATCATCATTTAACAAAACCAGTTTTAATTGGAGAAATATTAGATGATGGACAATTTGAAATTGTATATGAAACACCTGCTGGCGTAATTGGTGATGCTTGGACAGATTTTCTTCCTGAATCAGCTAATTTAGTAGCAGATTGGACATCTCCTATTTCATGCGGAAATTACAATATTAAAACTGGTAAATGCTCAGGCCAAAATTATTAATTTTAATATGAACTATTTTTTAAGACTAATAACATTTATATTACTAATGTTTAATGCGAGTAATAATGTTTATGCTGATAATATTGATGAAATATTATCAGCATTACAGAAGTCAAATTTTTCTGAAAAAGAAGAACTTATAACTAAGCTGGGAAACATACAAACAAATAAATCTTTAAAAGTTTTAAAATCTTTAGAAAAAGGAATTCTATATTATATTAAAGAATCAAAGATAAATGTATTTGCTAAAAAGGTTGATAAAAAATATGAATTAACAGATATAACCTCTGGCAAAAATATTGGTTTAATAAAAAAAAATAAAATAAAGAGAATAAGTTTAAATAATAAATTACGTAAACACACCAGAACTATAATTGCAAAATCTTCTTTACTTTCTGATAATAAAAATATGCGAATTGAAGCAGCAAAAATTATTTTTGAAAGTAACTTAATAGAATTACTTCCCTTAATTAGTCAAGCTTTAGAAAATGAAAAAAATAAAAATGTTATAAAAGAGCTATTAAAAACTCAAGCTAGTTTATCATTACTTTCTGGTGATAAACTATTAATAAATAAAAGTTTAGATTATTTAATGAAGACTACAGATCCAGAAATTATTTCTGTAGTTAATCAATTTATAGAGAAACATAAAACTGAAGATTCATATAAAGAAGAAATTATCAAAGCAAATAATTTATTAAATAAAATTAATAGCGATTTAAAATTATATAAACTTATAGAAAATTTATTTTTTGGTTTAAGTCTTGGATCTGTTTTATTTATTGCATCTGTTGGATTAGCTATTACATTTGGCGTGATGGGCGTAATAAATTTAGCACATGGTGAAATGATTATGATTGGTGCTTATACTACTTACGTTATCCAACTTATCTTTCCACAGCTTATAGAATATTCATTATTTATTGCTTTGCCATTTGCTTTTTTGGTGACGGGATTAATAGGTGTTGTAATTGAAAGATTAGTAATTAGGTATCTTTATGGTAAACCACTGGAAACTTTATTAGCTACTTTTGGTATATCATTAATTTTACAGCAGTTAGTACGAAGTATTTTTTCACCTATAAATATGCCAGTTACTACTCCTCAGTGGATGAGTGGCATGCTTAATATCCATCCTGCATTATCATTAGCTTATGGAAGGCTATATATTATAGCCTTTAGTATAGCTATTTTTATAGCCTTATTAATTTTATTAAGAAAATCTCATTTTGGTATAAAAATAAGAGCTGTTATGCAAAACAGACCTATGGCTCGGGCAATGGGTATTAAAACTAATTGGATAGATTCCATGACTTTTGGATTAGGGTCAGGGATAGCAGGTATTGCAGGAGTAGCGCTATCACAAATAACCAATGTAGGCCCAAATCTCGGACAAAGTTATATTATAGATTGTTTTATGGTCGTTGTCTTTGGAGGTGTTGGCAATATATGGGGAACATTATCGGGGGCATTCTTGCTTGGAGTAGGAAATAAATTTTTAGAACCATACTCAGGGGCAGTTTTAGCAAAGATTATTACTTTAATCTTCTTAATAGTATTTATTCAAAAAAAACCTAAGGGAATGTTTGCACTTAAAGGTAGAGCAGCAGAAATAAATCAATGATATCTAATTTTATAATTTTAAATATCTTAAGAGGAGATATAAGAACAAAAGTTTTTTTATCAATATTATTATTTGTGGCTATAATTGTTCCATTATTAAATATTTATGTTCCAGCAAGTAGTTATTTTCATTTAACGGACTATCATATTAGTTTATTTGGCAAGTATTTAACATATGGATTGCTTGCATTATCATTAGATTTGATATGGGGTTATTGTGGTATATTAAGTTTAGGTCATGGGGCATTTTTTGCTTTAGGAGGATATTGTATAGGTATTCATTTTATGCGAGAAATTGGGCCAAGAGGAGTTTATGGAGATCCAATTTTACCAGATTTTATGGTATTTTTAAATTGGAGTGATTTGCCTTTAGCATGGTATGGCTTTGATAGTTTTAGTTATACATTATTAATGATTATTATAGTCCCTGGATTACTAGCTTTTATTTTTGGCTGGTTTGCATTTAAATCACGAGTAAATGGTGTATACTTTTCTATTATTACTCAGGCAATGACATATGCTTTAATGTTAGCATTTTTTCAAAATGATTTTGGTTTTGGAGGCAATAATGGGTTAACAGATTTTAAAGATATTTTTGGTTTTTCATTGCAAAGCCATGCAACTAAAATAGTTTTATTTCTATTATCTGTTTTAGCTTTGGCAATAGGATATTTAGTATGTAATAGTTTTGTGAATTCTCATTCTGGTGTTGTATTAAAAGGAATAAGAGATCAAGAAGATAGGTTACGTTTTTTAGGATATCGGGTTGAGAATTACAAATTAAGTGCTTTTGTTGTCTCTGCAATATTAGCTGGTATTGCTGGAGCATTATATGTTCCCCAAGTAGGTATTATTAATCCTGGAGAGTTTGCTCCTTTAAAGTCCATAGAGGTAGTTGTATGGGTTGCTTTAGGAGGTCGTGGGACATTAGTTGGTGCTATTCTTGGTGGCGTAATAGTAAATTTAGCAAAATCTTACTTTACAGTCAATTTTCCAGAAATTTGGTTGTATTTTTTAGGAGCACTATTTGTTCTTGTAACATTATTTCTCCCAAATGGGCTTTTGGGTATTATTAAAAAAATATTTCTATTTATAAAAAATAAAAAGGAAAAATCATTTTGACTAGTATAAAAAATAAAATGATGGATTCTATTTTGTATATAGATGGAGTTACTGTGGACTTTGATGGTTTTAAAGCTTTAAACAATTTATCTTTTACAGTAGCTCCTAATACCCTTCAAGCTATCGTGGGTCCTAATGGTGCTGGAAAAACTACCTTTATGGATGTAGTTACTGGTAGAACTAAGCCTACACAAGGAAGAGTAATTTTTAAAGAAAATATAAATTTATTTAAATACGATGAAACATCCATAGTTGACCTAGGAATAGCGAGAAAATTTCAAAAGCCATCTATTTTTCCAAATCATACAGTTCTAGAAAATTTAGAATTAGCAGCTTATAAATATAAAAGTATATGGAGTTCAACTTTTCATAGAAAAATAAATAATAATTTAGATTTAATAGAAGATATAGCTAATCAAATAAATTTAGATAGCTTTTTATATGAACAAGCAAATTCATTATCACATGGACAAAAACAGTGGCTAGAAATAGGCATGCTTTTATCCCAAGAATGTGATGTACTAATGTTAGACGAACCTGTAGCTGGAATGACAGATGAAGAAACATATAAAACATCTAATTTATTCAAAAAAATAGCTAAAGAAAGATCATTGATTGTTATTGAGCACGATATTGATTTTGTTCAATCTTTAAACTGTAATGTAACAGTATTACACGAAGGAGCTGTATTAGCTGAAGGTCAAATGAAAGATCTTAAAAAAAATTCTTCTGTAATTGAAGTATATTTGGGAAGGTAAAATGTTAGAAGTTAATAAAATAAATTTATCTTATGGAGAAAGCAATGTTTTATTTGATATGTCCATTAAGGCTGAAGCAGGAAAAATTACCACTATTCTCGGTAGAAATGGAGTTGGAAAAACAAGTTTATTAAAGGCTATTATAGGGTTAGAAGATATAAAATCTGGAAGCATCTATTTAAATAAGTTAAATATAACAAACTTATCTTCACCATTAAGAGCAAGTTCCGGTGTGGGATATGTCCCGCAAGGGCGAGAAATTTTTTCTTTATTAAGTGTAGAGGAAAATTTACAAACAGGTTTTTCAGTTTTAAAGAGGCGAGATAGAAAAATACCAAAATATATTTATGATTTATTTCCTATTTTAAGTGATATGAAGAACAGACGAGGAGGAGATTTATCCGGAGGGCAACAACAACAGCTAGCTATAGCTAGAACTTTAGTAATGAAGCCAAAACTTTTACTTTTAGATGAACCTACTGAAGGTATTCAGCCATCTATTATTAAACAAATTGGTGAGGTTATAAAATACTTAGCTTCAACAGAAAAAATAGGTATAATATTAGTTGAGCAATATTTTGATTTTGCGAGACATCTTTCAGATCATTATTATGTCTTAAATAAAGGTAAAATAGTATTATCAGGAAAAGGTAAAGAAATGAATAAAATGAAAGTTCAAAGCTATCTTACAGTCTAAAGAAAAAAAATTACAGAGGGCAAATGGTACTCTAGATATTTCATTTTTAAAAAATGAAATTAGTAGAATGCATTATACCACTCCATTAAGGGCATTTTCTAATGACGATGGTAACAATGACATAGCGGCTGCAGTAATAGTTAATACTTCAGGGGGAGTAGTTTCTGGTGATAGGCATAAAGTAAATATTACTGTAAATAATAATTGCAAGGCTATGATTTTTTCTCAATCTGCAGAAAAAATTTATAAAAGTTTAAATAATCATGAAGCCAATATCACTAATATAGTAAAGGTTGGAGAAAATAGTTGGGTAGAATGGTTGCCACAAGAGACAATATTATTTGAAAAGTCAAGATTGAAAAGAAATTTAAAAATTTATTTAAGTAAAAAATCTGAATCATTAGTAGGAGAAATAGTTGTATTAGGTAGACTAGCAAAAGGTGAGTTTACGAATAATGTCTTTTTTAAAGATTCTATATCTATTTATAAAAATTCTAAAATACAATGGTTAGATATTTTATTGTTAGATGATGAATTAAATAATGCAAAAAAATCAATTACCAGATTAAGCGGAGCGAATTGTTTTTTTACTATTGTGCTATCTAGTGAAAATTTAGATAAATATGAACAAATTATTTATAATTTTATTAAAGAGAATATATTAGATGTTACTATAAGTTTAACGATAATACATAATAATTTAGTTATTAGAGCTCTTGCTAAAGAACCTTTATTATTAAGAAAAATATTTGCAAAAATTTGGATTTTTATAAGAGCAGATATAAAAAAATTACCGCCCTTTATGCCTAAATTGTGGTGGGTATGAATTAAATTATAAGGAAAAGGTTATATGAAACTTACTCCGAGAGAAAAAGATAAATTGCTAATATCAGTGGCTGCTGAAGTAGCGAGAAAAAGATTAAAAAGAGGTGTTAAATTAAATTATCCTGAAGTTATAGCTATAATATCTGATTATGTTGTAGAGGGAGCTAGAGATGGTCGCAGGGTAAGTGATTTAATGTCAGCTGGAGCAGAAATTATAACTAAAGACCAAGTAATGGAGGGAGTAGATAGTATGATTAAAGATATACAGGTAGAAGCTACCTTTCCTGACGGAACAAAATTAGTTACGGTCCATAATCCCATAAAAGGCAAATAAAATGAAGCCAGGAGAGTATATTTTGTTAGAGCAGGAAATTATATTAAATGCAGATTCATCTTCTAATCAATTAGTAATAGAAAACACTGGGGATCGTCCTATCCAAGTTGGTTCACATTTTCATTTTTATGAAGTAAATGAATTCTTAAATTTTGATAGAGAGAAGGCTTATGGAAAAAGACTTAATATTGCTTCAGGAACAGCAATAAGGTTTGAACCAGGTCAGGCTAGGGAAGTAGAATTAATTCCTTATGCTGGAAGTAGAATAGTTTATGGTTTTAACTCTTTGATTAATAATAATTTAAAAAAGGTTTAGGCATGGTACAATCAATAAATAGAAATTCATATGCATCAATGTATGGGCCAACCATAGGTGATAAAATTAGATTAGCTGATACTGAATTATTTATAGAAATTGAGAAAGATTATACTAGTTATGGTGAAGAGGTTAAATTTGGTGGAGGCAAGGTAATTAGAGATGGAATGGGTCAAAGCCAAATTAGTAATGCAAAAGGTGCAGTTGATACAGTTATTACTAATGCAGTAATTTTAGACCATTGGGGTATTGTTAAAGCAGATATAGGAATAAAGAATGGTTATATATTTAAAATTGGTAAGGCTGGTAATCCAGATGTACAATCAAATATAGATATAATAATTGGGCCAGGAACGGAAGTAATTGCAGGAGAAGGTAAAATTGTCACTGCTGGTGGTATAGATGCTCATATCCATTTCATAAGTCCACAGCAAATTGAAGAAGCATTATGTTCAGGAATAACAACTATGCTTGGGGGAGGGACAGGACCTGCAGAAGGAACAAATGCGACAACTTGTACTCCTGGTCCTTGGCATATTTCTAAAATGCTCCAAGCTGCAGATGCTTTTCCTGTAAATCTAGGATTTTTTGGAAAAGGTAATGCCTCAAAACCTGAAGCATTAATTGAACAAGTTGAAGCAGGAGTTTGTGGTTTAAAGCTTCATGAAGATTGGGGTACTACTCCATCAGCAATTGATACATGTTTAAATATAGCAGAAAAATATGACATTCAAGTTGCAATTCATACAGATACCTTAAATGAATCTGGATTTGTAGAAAATACTACAAAAGCATTTAAAGGACGGTGTATACATGCTTTTCATACAGAAGGTGCGGGAGGTGGCCATGCGCCTGATATAATTAAATTGGTAGGAGAAAAAAATGTATTACCTTCTTCTACTAATCCTACACGGCCTTATACTATTAATACAATAGATGAACATTTAGATATGCTTATGGTTTGTCACCATTTAGATCCTCGTATTCCAGAGGATCTTGCATTTGCAGAGAGTAGAATTAGGGCTGAAACAATTGCAGCGGAAGATATTCTTCATGATTTAGGTGCGTTTTCTATGATTGCATCAGATAGTCAAGCCATGGGAAGAGTTGGTGAGGTGATTATTCGTACATGGCAAACAGCAGCAAAAATGAAAATCCAAAGAGGTAGTTTGCCTGAAGACAATAAGGGGAATGATAATTTTAGATGTAAAAGATATATAGCTAAATATACTATTAATCCAGCTATAGCCCATGGAATTTCTAATAAAGTTGGATCATTACAAGAAAATAAACTTGCTGATATTGTGATTTGGGAGCCAGCTTTTTTTGGAGTAAAACCTGAAAAAATTATAAAAGGTGGCGCCATAAACTATTCTTTAATGGGTGACCCTAATGCATCTATCCCAACACCACAGCCTGTTCATTATAGACCAATGTTTGGTCAATTTGGTCGTGCATTATTTGATACAAGTATAACATTTGTTTCTCAAATTTCTAAGGATAATTCAATACAGGATCAGTTAGGTTTAAATAAACTAATTGAACCAGTAATAGGGACTAGGAATATATCAAAAGATAGTATGTTATTAAATAACTATACACCTGTAATACAAGTAGATTCTGAAACTTATGAAGTTAGAGCTGACGGGGTTTTGTTAACATGTGAGCCAGCTGAAGTTTTGCCTATGGCCCAAAGGTATTTTTTATATTAATTAAGGGAATAGTATGAATATAAAATCATGGCGTAAAAAAGGTGAATGGCCAATAGATAAGGCTAAATACACTATTACTTTAGACGCTTCAGATAGATTATGCAGAAGAAAAAATCTTATATTAGATAATGGAAATAAAGTCTTTATTGCTTTAGATAAAGTTGTAAATTTTAAAGATAGTGATGCATTAGAGCTTGAAAATGGTGAATGGATAAGGATTAATGCATCTAAAGAGAAAGTAATAGATATAAATGCAAAAGATAATGAACATCAATCATTATTAGCATGGCACTTGGGTAATCGACATCTTGCTATGCAAATAATTAATGAAAAGACAATAAGAATAGAATATGATCATGTCATTTTTGACATGTTAATAGGTTTAAATGCTAAAGTTATTGTAATAGAAGATATATTTGAGCCGGAATTAGGTGCATATGGTTCACATAATCACTGAGGTGTAATGAATAAAGAAAATAAAAATGATAAAATAAATAAAAGTTTATTTTATTTATTAACATGGTTTTCTCCTAGCTATCCCATAGGATCTTATGCTTATTCTCATGGTCTTGAATATGCTGTTGAAAGCAAAGTTGTTAAGGATTTAGCAGACTTATCTTGCTGGATTAGTGATTTTTTATGTTTTGGAAGTGGTTATAATGACGGAATATTAATTTCATGCGGATATAATGCTGTAATCAATAATGACCTAAATGAATTAGAAAAAATCTCGCAGGTAGCAAAAGCATATAAGTCTTCAAAAGAAATTGCGTTGGAATCAAATCAGCAAGGTATTTCTTTTGCGCATGCAGTATCTTATTCACTTAGCTCTAATAAGTTTGATGGTTTAATAAAGATTATTAATAAAGATATTTCTTTTCCATTAGTTGTGGCTTGTGCAGGAGCAACATGCGAAATAAGTAAATTAGATTTAATTAGTGCTTATTTACATGCTTTTGTTTCTAATATTATTTCATCAGCCTTGCGGTTAATGTCTATTGGTCAGACAGAATCTCAAGTTTTACTTTTAAAGTTTAAAAAGGAGGTCGAATTGTTAACAAATAAAATTATTTTAAAAACAATGGATGATTTAGGTTCTTCAGTTTTAATTGGAGAATGGTCTTCTGCTAATCATGAAAAACAGTATTCTAGATTGTTTAGATCATGAGTTTGCCATTAAGAGTAGGTATTGGAGGCCCAGTTGGAACAGGTAAAACGGCACTTGCCGTAGCTTTATGTAAAAAGTTCTACCCTAAGTATGATTTGGCAGTTATCACTAATGATATTTATACAAAAGAAGATGCAGAGTTTATAACTAGAGCAGGAGTTTTACCGAAAAGTAGAATTCAGGGGGTTGAAACTGGTGGTTGTCCTCATACCGCTATAAGGGAAGATGCTTCAATGAACCTGGTTGCAGTTTCAGATATGAAGATGAAATTTCCTAAGCTTGAAATAATTTTAATTGAATCTGGAGGAGATAATTTGGCTGCAACATTCTCTCCAGAACTAGCAGATATTACAATTTACGTAATTGACGTTTCTGCAGGAGAAAAAATACCAAGAAAAGGAGGGCCAGGTATAACTAGATCTGATTTATTTGTAATCAATAAAATTGATTTAGCTCCAATGGTAGGAGCTAGTTTAGAAGTTATGGAAAGAGATACTTTAAAAATGAGAGGAAAAAAACCATTTGTTTTTAGTAATTTAAAGACAGGTGTCGGGTTAGATACTATTTCAAATTTTATAATAAGTAATGCGGGTATATAGTAATTATTTACAAACCAAGAGTTAACCACCCAGAGTAATATGGATATTGCTTTAAAAACCATTTCTCCAAAACAACATGATAAAAATCTAGAGAATTATAATAAACACATCCTCTTGTTAGAAGATAAGGTGAGGAAGAATATAGATGCTATCGTATCGATAAAGGATAAAAATACTGTTGCTGATTGGTATGATATTCATAAGAGGAATATGAAAGCTAGAGAAGGTTTGAAAGGTCAACAAAGATATAGTTTAATTGAAACTTATGTAGATAGAATAGATGTATCATATGATAAGAAAGAAAGTATTCATATTCTATCAATCAAGTTTATTATTGGTATGGTGGATGATAAGTTAATATGGAAAGATAAAAGTGATAAGACTAAAGGGTATGATTTAATAGAAGGTAAAGATGTTAAATTATTACTTATCAAAAAAAAACAAAGAATAATGTTGGAGAGTATGTAGATTACGAATTCTCATTAGGGCAAAGCAAATCCCTAGTATCACTGTGGAGTAAGTTCGTTTCACCCATTTTCTATAGAATACTACAAACCCTCTTAACATCCACACCAAAAACAATACATAACATTGAATTAAAGTTAGATGTAATTTCTAAGATAAATCTTGG
>Ga0209830_10002849_pt1 | contig 13582 bp, 13 predicted proteins | sample ArcticOcean_MG_C_12_FD_187439 | JGI IMG/M metagenome (GOLD analysis project Ga0209830, IMG submission 187439) | Marine microbial communities from western Arctic Ocean - ArcticOcean_MG_CB8_130 (SPAdes) (version 2) | ecosystem: Environmental > Aquatic > Marine > Oceanic | place: Arctic Ocean...
TGAGAGTACCGTCTTCATACTATTTTATATGAAGGTTTTCTTTTTTATAAGATACGTTGCTGATTTTAGTATATGGTTTTATCCAATCAATTCTTTTTCCATGAGTATTCCAAAACACATCTGGATTAGTTATTGATTCTGCATACATTTTTTCATAATTATCAGAGTCTATATGAGCATTTTGAATAATATCTAAGCTTGGTTTATGAATATTCTGATTTGTCATATTTTTTCTCCCACTTGGATTTACTTTAAATTTGTAATGATACTATATATTATCTTCTAGTATAAAATCAGCATTTTCAATATCAGTAATATCTAAAACTTTTTTGATGATTGATAACGAAAATCCTCTTCTAGATAAAGTCCCATACCACTTATCTTTTAAAATATAGGGATCAATTTCTTTGTCCACATGTTTTAATTTGTAAAATATCCCTATTTTTTTCTTCTTAATAAAATTAACAGCTGCAATTATTTCAGCATTTTCATTTCCTTCATCAACAATATCTATTGCAAATTTAATTATATTATCAGAAATACCTTTTTCTTTTAATTTTGCAAAAATTAATCTTTCTGAACCGCCTTGACGTCTAATAGAACGAGATTTTGATTCTGCAAAACGTTTGTCATCTATATAACGTGCAACAATCATCTCTTTTTTTATTTTATCTATAATTTCAAATTTAAGTTTTTCATCCAATTCATTTTCAAAATTAGATAATTTTCTTATCATAGTATTACGAAATTGAAATTCAGATACTTCATAACGCGCAAGGTAAGATATCGCAGAATTTCTCATTCGTTTTATTATTTTTTCATGACTATTCATTAAACTGTTCATTGATGTTTGTTAATGCTAATTATATTGATTATATATAGTTTGAAATTATTTGTGAACATTTAAAATAGTTAAGGAAAATTGTGATTAAAAAAAACATAAATTTAGGAGTAAGAAGAGATATTGGCTTAGTAAATTGGATAGGTCTATATACACTTTACATAAAGGAAGTTAAAAGATTTACAAATGTCTTTTTACAAACAATAACAGCTCCAATGGTCACAACATTATTGTTTGTCATAGTGTTTTCGGTAGCTATTGATCGTAGTGCAGGATTTAAAGGTATACCTTTTATTACCTTTCTAGTTCCAGGTTTGATTATGATGAGTGTTTTGCAAAACTCATTCGCTAATGTTTCATCAGCTTTTATGACTGCGAAGGTTCAAGGTTCAATTGTTGATTTATTAATGTCTCCGTTAGGTCCAATAGAAATAATGATTGCTCATACTTTAGCAGGTGTAACAAGAGGTTTATGTGTTTTTGTAGCTTCATTTTGTTTACTTTTGTTTTTGGGTATTTTAGACTTGCCAAACAATTTTTTTTGGATGATTTTATTTTTATTTCAAGGAGCTTTTGCTCTGGCTTTAATAGGAATGATGGCTGGTATTTGGGCACAGAAGTTTGATCAATTAGCAATAATATCAAACTTTGTTATTCAACCATTAGCATTTTTGTCAGGAACATTTTACTCTATTGAAAGATTACCAGAAGCATTAAAGGTTATAGCTTACTTTAATCCTATATTTTACGCTATAGACGGACTTAGGTTTAGTTTTTTAGGTGTAAGTGATACTTCACACATAACAGGTAGTTTTGTTTTACTAGCTTGTAATATAATTCTTAGTTTTTGTGCTTGGTATATATTAAAATCTGGTTATAGATTGAGAGCGTAGAACGTTAATTATAATTATGGAAAAATCTAAAATGAATAAAATACAAAAATCAGCTGGTATATTATCAAGTCAAGAAATATTAGATTTAATTAGTAAAAAAATAATTAATAGCGAACAAAAAATTAATAATGATATAATCCAACCCGCTTCAATCGATTTAAGACTAGGAAATAAAGCTTGGAGAGTTCCTGCATCTTTTCTTCCTGGAAAAGGGAATAAAGTATCAAGTAGACTAAAAGATTTAGCTATGCATGAATTTAGTTTAATAGATGGTGCTGTTTTAGAATGTGGTTGTGTTTATATAGTTAAACTTTTAGAAAGTGTCTCTTTAACAGACGATTTAACAGGTATAGCAAATCCAAAAAGTTCTACTGGAAGATTAGATGTTTTCACAAGATTAATAGTTGATGGAGCTCAGGAGTTTGAAGCTGTTCCAGCTGGTTATGAAGGAGCTCTTTATTTAGAGATATCGCCTAGAACCTTTTCTGTTTTAGTTAGAACTGGTTCTAGATTAAATCAACTTAGACTTAAAAGAGGGACGTCATTTACTAGCGATAAGGAAATGGAAATTTTACAAGAACATGTTGGCTTAGTTAGAAATAAAGATAGCTTAGAGCTCCCTGATAAAATAAAGAATGGAGTGCCCTTATCTGTGGATTTAATAGGTGAAAATGGTTTAGTCGGTTTTAAGGCCAGGAAGCACTCAATGCTAATTGACGTGGATAAACCCAATTTTTATAAACGTGAATTATTCTGGGAAAAAATTACAACTGAAGACTTGATACACTCAACTAATTTTTCTAAAAAAAATAATGGTTCAGGCGCATTAATTTTAAGCCCAGATGCATTCTATATTCTAGCAAGTAAAGAATATGTCTCTGTTCCCTCAAATTATGCAGCAGAAATGAGAGCTTATGATACAAAAGTTGGAGAATTTAGAGCTCATTATGCAGGGTTTTTTGATCCTGGGTTTGGGTTGTCAGAATTAGGAGCTTCTAAAACTAGAGCTGTTTTAGAGGTAAGGTCTCATGATGTGCCTTTTTTGATTGAACAAGGGCAAACAGTATGTAGGCTAGTATATGAGCCAATGTCGTCTATACCAAAAAATTTGTATGGAGAAGTTGGAAGTGCAAGTAGCTATCAAGCTCAAGGGTTAAAATTAGCCAAACATTTTATTTAAATTACCTTAAATTTATTTATTTGCTTTTTATTTAATTAATCTTAAGGCTATATTGATTAATAAGTATAAATTTAAAAAGAGATTATTATGACATTTAGTTCATCAATTATGACAACTTATGGAAGAATTGATATTGCCTTTACTCATGGAAAAGGTAGTTTTTTAATTGCTGAAGATGGAAAAAAATATTTAGATTATGCAAGCGGAATAGCTGTGAACTCGTTTGGACATTGTCATCCTAAATTAGTTGAGGCGTTAAAGGACCAAGCATCAAAGTTGTGGCATACTTCTAATCTTTACAGAATACCAGAGCAAGAAATGGTTGCAGAAAAACTTGTTGCAAATTCATGTGCTGATAGAGTTTTCTTTTGTAATTCAGGAGCAGAAGCGACTGAAGGTGCAGTTAAAGTTGCAAGAAGGTATGCATGGTCACAAGGGGAAAAGGATAGAACAGAAATTTTATGCGCCACTGGAGCTTTTCATGGTCGTACTCTAGCCATGTTAGCTGCAAACGATAGACCTTTATTCAGAGAAGGTTTTGGTCCTTCTGCTCAAGGGTTTACGCACGTTGAATGGGGTGACATAGACAGCTTAAAAAAAAATATAGGGAAACATGTGGCGGCTATTTTAGTTGAACCAGTTCAAGGAGAAGGTGGGGCAAGAAAGGCGCCTCCAGGATATTTAAAATTATTAAAAGATATAGCCTCAGAAAATGGATGTTTGTTAATTTCAGATGAAGTTCAAATAGGTATGGGAAGATCAGGAACTTTATTTGCTTACCAACAAGAAAATATAGAACCAGATATTATTGCTTTGGCTAAAGGTTTGGGCGGTGGTTTTCCAGTAGGTGCTGTAATGGCAAAAGCAAATATCGGAGATGCAATGGTTCCAGGGACACATGGGAGTACATTTGGAGGAAATCCTTTAGCCATGAGATCAGCAAACGCTGTCATAGACCTTTTACTAGAAGATGGGTTTTTAGACGATTTAAAAGATAGAATAGATTATTTTGATAAGAAAATGGATGAATTAATAAAAAATGATTTAAGCAATCAAAGTGTATTTCTCAAGAAGAAAGGTTCAGGAATGCTTAGAGGATTTGAGTTAAATGAAAATGTTAGTGCATCTGACTTTGCTAGCTTAGCTAGAGAAAAAGGTTTGTTATTAGTTGGAGCAGCTGAAAATACAATTAGATTACTCCCACCTTTAAATACCTCAGAAGCTGAAATTAACGAGGCTTTTAATACTCTTAGTCAAGTTATATTAGCATTAAAGAAAAAAGCAGATTAAAATGTCTAATTTTATTGATTTAAAAGATCTCTCTTCAGAGCAATTATTAGATTTAGTTTCATTATCTATAAAATGGAAAAATCAAACGACTCCAAAATTCATGAAAGATAAACAAGTTGTTTTAATTTTTGAAAAACCATCTTTAAGAACTCGTGTTTCATTTGAAGTTGGAATAAATCAGTTAGGTGGTAATTCATATCTTCTAAATGAAAAAGAGATGCAATTAGGTCAAAGAGAGACCATTGAAGATACGGCACGAGTATTAGAAAGATATGCCGATATGGTAGTAATTAGGTGTTTCGGGCATGAGAAGATGATTAGATTTGCATTGGCCTCAAATGTACCTGTTGTTAACGCCTTAACAGATTTCAGTCACCCATGCCAGGTTATTGCAGATTTAGTAACAATTAAAGAGCATTTATTCGATTTTAAAAACAAAAAAATCGCCTGGTTTGGAGATTGTAATAATGTATTGCAAAGTTGGATAGAAGCTTCAGTTTTATTGAACTTTGAGTTAAGCATAGCTTGTCCTGAACATGTAAAGCCTAACAAAGAAGTTTTGACTTGGGCAAATGAGAGAAGTGATAAAATAAACATTATACATAATCCACATAAAGCAGCAGAAGGTGCAAATTGTATCATTACAGATACATGGACGTCTATGGGTGATAAAAAAACAACATCAGAGAAATTATTTTTACCATTTCAGGTTAATAAAAGCATAATGAGTATAGCAGATAAAGAAGCTATATTTATGCATTGTCTGCCAGCTTATCGTGATAAAGAAGTTAGTTCAGAAGTTCTGGAAGGCAAGCAATCTGTAGTGTTTGATGAAGCTGAAAACAGACTTCACGCCCAAAAAGCAATTATGCATTTTTGTTTTTCCTAAATTAAATTCAAACAAGGCATATTAAAATGAAAAATTTTTCCAATACTGTAATTCCTTTTCAGCTAGGTGATAATCAAGTCAGAGGGAGCATAGTAAGATTAGGAACTACAGTTTCAAATATTATTAAACGTCATAATTACCCTAATTCTATTGAGAGTTTACTTGCTGATACTTTAACGATTACGGCTTGTATAGGTTCAAGAATGAAACATGAAGGAATTTTTACTATACAAGCTAAAGGTGATGGCAATGTAAATACTTTATTTTCTGATATAACAAATGATGGTTTTCTAAGAGGCTACGTAGGCTTTAAAGAAGAGCTTTTAAAGAATGAAATTGATTTGATTTCTTTAATGGGATCTGGACATATAGCCTTTACATTGGATCAAGGAGATTTTTCTAAAAGATACCAAGGTATAGTTCCCCTTGAAGGAGAAAATATATCAAAATCAGCTGAACATTATTTTAATAATTCTGAACAATTAGAAACAATATTTTCTTGTTTTAATTACTATGGGCTAGATTTAAATAAGAATTCTGTTGATCAATTATTTCCAGCAGGTTTAATTATGCTCCAAAAAATGCCTAATAAAAATGATTATCTTGATAAAGAAGATAATGAAGAGGTTTGGAGTAATTCAGTGAATTTTTTGTCTACCTTAAAGAAAGAGGAGTTTTTATCTATTAGTTTATCTTCAGAAGATATGCTTTTAAGATTATTTCATGAAGTAGGAGTTACAATTTATGATAAAATAGAAATAAAGGATCAATGTAGATGTTCTCAAGAAAAAGTTCAGTCAGCTCTGGAAAAACTAAGTCAAAATGATTTACAAAATTTATCAAATGAAGATGGAACTATAATAGTTATTTGCGAATTTTGTAAGGTTGAACGAGATTTTTCTAATTAATTAGTTAATGATGTATGATTAGTTTAATTTTTCCAAAACAATGGAGAAAACATAACTAAAATAGCAAATATTTCTAATCTACCCAAAATCATTCCAGCACATAGAAATAATTTTCCTATATCAGGAATTGTTTTGTAAGAGCCCGAAGGTCCAATTATATCTCCTAATCCCGGGCCAACATTGCCTATAGCAGAAGCTGCTCCAGAAATTGAAGTTGTTAAATCTAATCCCAAGCTTCCAAGAATACAGGCTAGTATTGCAAAAGACACTATATATAAGAAGAAGAAACCCATAACAGATTCAGTTACATTTTCAGGTATGGGTTTTTGATTATAATAAGATACTACTATTGCATGAGGTCTTATTAGTTTTGATATTTGAGATTTTGCATTAGCGAATAACACTTGAATACGTGCCATTCTTAGTCCACATGTTGTTGAACCTGCACATCCTCCAACAAACATAAGTATTAATAATAAAGTTGTAGCAAAGCCGCCCCAACTATTAAAATCAGATGTTCCAAACCCAGTTCCAGTTATAATAGAAACAACGTTAAACGAAGCTAGTCTCAAAGCGTCTAAGTATGGAATATTCTGAAGAGATAAGTATATAGAAATTATCAAAATAACAAACAGCACTAACGTCAGGAATAATTTAACCTGATCATCTTTTATTAGATTCTTCCATCCTTTTTTAGTTATTGAAAGATAATGAACGAATGGCAAAGAGCCAACTATCATTCCAAAAATTATAATTAATTCGATGGAAGATGAATTAAATGCAGCTAGTGATGAAGACTTTGTAGAGAAGCCACCAGTAGCAATCGTTGTCATAGCATGTGCAATTGAGTCAAAAACTGGCATTCCTGCTCCCCATAGCATTACTGCCCATGCAATTGTTAAAGTTAGATAAACTATACTAATACCCTTGGCAAAGCCGGCTGCTTTAGGGACAACTTTATCTGGTGTTTCATATGATTCAGTTTTGAAGAGTTGCATTCCACCTATAGATAGCATTGGTAATACAGCAAGAGCCATTACAATGATACCTACACCACCCAACCATTGAAGAAGTGCTCGCCATATTAAAATTCCGTGAGATGTTTGCTCCAAATTGACAATAACAGTCGATCCGGTCGTCGTTATTCCAGAAGTAGATTCAAAAATAGCATCCACAAAACTCATATTTATTTCTGAAAATAAAAAAGGTAAAGAGCCAAATAGAGCTATTGATAACCAGGCACTGTTGGTTAATAAAAAAGCTTGCCGTAACTCTAAGTGTTCAGTCGCACTTCCTCGACCAGAAAGGTAGAAGGCTCCTCCAAAAAAAACAGTAACTAGAGAAGATGCAATAAAAGCGGGCCAATCATTGCTTCCATAAAACCAATCAACAATAGCAGGCACTAACATAAATAATGATAGTATACATAACAACATGCCTATCAAATAAATTACTGGTGCAAATTTCATAATATATTTTTACTTTAAATTATGTTCTGAGACTATTAAAAATTTAGGTTGCCATTTTTATAAATCTATCTTGCAAGTTTACATCTTCTAAAAAGCAACCACTAAATTGATTGGTAGTCATAGTAACATTATTTTTTAATACACCTCTTGTAGTCATGCAATGATGTTCTGCGTCAATTAAAATGGCTGTCCCTTTAGGCGCAAGAGTTTTATCAATACAATTTAAAATTTGAGCGGTCATAGTTTCTTGTGTCTGTAATCTTTTTGCATATACATCTAAAACTCTTGCAAGTTTAGATATTCCAACAACTCTTTTATCAGGGTAATAGCCTATTGTTGCCCTACCAATAATAGGAACCATGTGATGTTCACAGTGACTTTCAAAATTAATATTTTTAAGCATCACTATATCGTCATATCCTTCAACATCTTCAAATGTTCTTGATAAAATCTCTTCTCCATTTAAATCATATCCGGAATAGAATTCTTTAAAAGATTTGATCACTCTTTTAGGAGTGTCAATTAAACCCTCTCTATTAGGATTGTCACCTAAGTATTCTATTAATACTTTAATAGCTTCTTCTGCTTCGCTTTGCGTAATTTTAGCTTTAGTATCCTGCCTTAGTGAAGAACTAGCTGAGCTTCCATAAGAATTCATTATTTACCCTTTTAAAATATAATTTACTTAAGTTTTCTATCAAATTAAGTTGTGTTAGAAAAGAAAATATTAATTTAAATTATTTGACTTAATTAAGAACTAAATTTATTTAAATCTAAGGGACGATAATCACTTATTAATTTATCACTTTCATCATGGGTAACAAGTATACATGGGATTTTCTTTTCTCTGACTTGATTTGCTACAAACAGTCTAAAGCTGTTTCTTTGTTCAGGGTCTATTGATGAAAAAGGTTCATCTAATAATAAAGCATCTGGTTCGGATAAAATAGCTCGGAGACAGGCAACTCTTGACTTTTGCCCTCCCGACAGTGTGTTTGGATATCTATTTTCAAAGCCTTCCATATTGGCTTTAATTAAATGTTCATTTATTAAGAGATATTTTTCTTTATTAGTTAAACTCTTTTTTATACCAAAAATTAGATTTTGTTCTACGCTTAGATGAGGAAATAAAACTCCATCTTGTAAGAGCAATCCAATTTTTCTTTTTTCAGGAAGTGTATTAGTTATTTTTTTATTATTTAAAATGATATCTCCTGTAAATAATAAATTACTTTCATAAACACCGGCAACAACATTTATCAAAGAAGATTTACCTATACCGCTTGACCCAAATATAGTTAAAATTTTTCCATTATTTACTTTTATATTTAAATCTTTAATAAATGGCTTTTCCTTTGAAGAAAACCATTTCAATGAGATATTTCTTAGTTCAAGCAAATTAGTGTATTCCCAGATATGTTTTTTAGATATAAATAGATAACAGTATAAATCTAAAAAGAAATATTAAATATGATTGAAAAACTATTTAAAATACTAAGTTCTTCAAAAGCTAAGACAAAAAGAAGAAGGTTTCCACAAAAAAATGATGGTTTCTTTAAAGAATTTTTATTGCTAGCACGATTGGAAATGGATAAAAATGGACTTTTAGATTGGAGATTAGAATTAGATTTTGCAAAAGTTAGGGCTGGTGCTTGTCATTTTGGAGAAAAAAAGATTACTTTTTCAAGAAATTTTATAAAAAATTCAGTTCAAGACGATATTCAAGATACCATTCTCCATGAAATTGCACACGCTTTAGTAGGCCCTAAACATGGGCATGATAAGTTTTGGAAGTTAAAGGCTAGAGAATTAGGATGTTCCGCAAATCGTTGTCATTCACTTGAATTTTCAAAATATAAATGGGTTCGGTTTTGTCCAAATCTGTGTTGGGAACAAAAAATACATAGGAAAAATAAAAATTTAATTTGTAAAAAATGTGGTGCAGCAGTGAATCACAAATTATTTCTTGAATAGATTTATCTATTAATTTCTTCCAGTTCAATCAATGTTCCTGAAAAGTCTGCTGGGTGGAGAAATAAAACAGGATTTCCATGAGCACCAATTTTTGGATTGCCATCTCCTAAAATTCTAGCTCCTGACAGTACAAGTTTTTCAGAAGCTGACTTTAAATTAATAACTTCATAACAAATATGGTGCATGCCACCGTTTGGATTTTTTTCAAGAAATTTAATTATAGGACTATTTTCCCCTAATGGTTCTAATAGCTCAACTTTTATGTTAGGCGATACTATAAAAGCTACTGTAACCCCGTGCTCTGGGAGCGCTTGAGGTGGGCTTACTAATGCGCCTAGTCCTACTGTCCAAGCTATGGCCGCTTTTTGAATATTAGGAACGGCTATAGCAATATGATTAATCTTACCAATATTGGATACAATTTCTTTCATTAATTATCTCCACAAAATAATTATAACTATCATAACAGCTAATTTTTTTTTAGATTTATTTTACACTTTACTAAAATAACATAAAGATCATTATTACTAGTTATATTTGTAGAATTTTGGTAAATATAAATGGTATATGGCTTCTGGAGGATTTAATTATTAAAAAGACAGGTAGAGAAATAATAGAAGAACTGCAATCTAGACGAGAAAAAGCTCGACTTGGTGGCGGGATAGATAGAATAGAAAAACATCATTCTTTGGGGAAGCTTACTGCTAGAGAAAGAATTATTACATTATTAGACGAAGGGTCTTTTGAAGAAACAGATATGTTTGTTGTTCATCGTATTAGAGATTTTGGAATGGATGGTAAAACTATTCCAGGTGACGGTGTTATCACCGGATCAGGAAAAGTTAATGGAAGACTTATCTATATTTATGCTCAAGACTTCACTGTTTTTGGAGGATCTTTATCTGCAGCTCACGCTAGTAAGATAGTTAAAATAATGAATTTAGCTATACAGAACCTTGCACCAATAATAGGCTTGAATGATAGTGGGGGAGCTAGAATACAAGAAGGTGTAGAATCTTTGGGTGGTTATGCAGATGTATTTCTTCAAAATGCTTTAGCATCTGGAGTTGTCCCTCAAATTTCAATGATCATGGGACCATGTGCTGGAGGCGCTGTTTATTCGCCAGCCATGACAGACTTCACTTTTATGATTAAAGGAACTAGTTACATGTTTGTCACTGGACCTGATGTAGTTAAAACTGTTACTTCAGAAGAGGTAACTGCTGAACAACTCGGTGGTGCAGAAACTCACACGACTATTTCTTCAGTAGCAGATGGATCCTTTAATAACGATATTGAAGCCTTGATAGAATTGAGAAGGTTCTTGAGCTTTCTGCCTTCTAGCAACTGCGATATATCCCCAAAAAGAAATACTGAAGATTCAAAAAATAGAATTGCTCTTGCTTTAGATACTTTAATTCCAGAGAATCCAAATTTGCCCTATGATATGAAAGAACTTATTGTAACAATTTCTGATCAAAATGATTTTTTTGAGCTCCAAGAAAATTATGCCAAAAATATATTAATTGGTTTTATTAGACTAGATGGACAAACTATTGGATTAGTAGCAAATCAACCTATGGTATTAGCCGGTTGTTTAGATATAGATTCTAGCCGAAAAGCCGCAAGGTTTGTAAGGTTTTGCGATGCATTCAATATTCCAATCTTAACTTTAGTTGATGTTCCAGGTTTTATGCCAGGAACAGCTCAGGAGTATGGTGGAATAATAAAGCACGGCGCTAAACTTTTATTTGCATATGCAGAAGCAACTACCCCTAAAGTAACTTTGATTACGAGAAAGGCTTATGGTGGAGCCTATGATGTTATGAGCTCAAAGCATTTAAGAGGGGATGCAAACTATGCTTGGCCTACAGCTGAAATAGCAGTGATGGGTGCTAAAGGAGCTGTTGAAATATTATTTAGAGATGAATTATCTGATCTTAAAAAGATTGAAAAAAGAACAATTGATTATGAAGAAAGATTTGCAAATCCTTTTATAGCTGCTGAAAGAGGATTTCTAGATGATGTGATTATTCCTAGTAATTCTAGATACAGATTAATTCAGGCATTTTCAAAGTTAAAAAATAAAACTCAAAGTAACCCAAAGAAGAAATTTGGAAATATTCCCCTTTAAAATAATAAAAGAAGTTAAATATGTTTAAAAAAATACTTATAGCTAACCGTGGTGAAATTGCTTGCAGAGTTATAAAAACTGCAAAAAAAATGAATATTCAGACTGTAGCAGTATACTCAGATGCTGATAGATCAGCTGAGCATGTGCGTATAGCTGATGAATCTGTTTATTTAGGACCTTCTCCTGCAAAAGAAAGTTATTTAAAATCTGAACTAATTATCAAAGCTTGTAAAGACACAGCATGTGAAGCTGTGCATCCTGGCTATGGCTTTTTGTCTGAAAATTCAGACTTTGCTGATGCATTAGAAAAATCAAATATAGTTTTCATAGGACCTTCTAAATCAGCTATTGCATCAATGGGGGATAAAATTGAATCAAAAAAAATAGCTAAGTTAGCTGAAGTTAATATTGTTCCAGGATATATTGGTGTTATAGAAAATAAAGAAAAAGCTATTAAAATTGCTGATAATATAGGTTATCCAGTAATGATAAAAGCAAGTGCTGGAGGTGGTGGAAAAGGTATGCGAATAGCCTTTTCAAGAGACGAAGTTGCAGATGGTTTTGAAAGGGCAACAAGTGAAGCAATAAATAGTTTTGGAGATAAAAGGGTATTTATTGAAAAATTCATAACAGAGCCTAGGCATATTGAAATACAAATTTTAGCAGATAATTATGGTAATACAATTTACTTAGGCGAAAGAGAATGTTCAATTCAAAGAAGAAACCAGAAGGTTATAGAAGAAGCACCATCACCTTTTTTAGATGAAAAAACTAGACAGGATATGGGACAACAAGCAGTAAAGTTATCAAAAAATGTTAGTTATTCCAGTGCTGGTACTGTGGAGTTTATTGTAGATAAAAATAAAAATTTTTATTTTTTAGAAATGAACACACGACTTCAAGTAGAGCATCCAGTTACAGAATTAATTACAGGTATAGATCTAGTAGAGCAAATGATTAGAGTTGCTTACGGAGAAAAATTACAATTAACTCAAAATGATGTTCATCTAAATGGTTCGGCGCTTGAAAGTAGGATATATGCTGAGAATCCATATCAAGGTTTTTTACCTTCAATTGGAAGGTTAACTAAATATAAACCACCTGAAGAAAAAAAACATAATGATAATACTATCACTAGGAATGACACTGGAGTTAGAGAAGGTGATGAAGTTTCAATGTTTTATGACCCAATGATTGCAAAACTTTGCACTTGGGGTAAGACAAGAGAAATTGCAATTAATAGAATGGAATCAGCCTTAGATAATTTTTCTTTAGAAGGAATTGATCATAATATACCTTTTTTATCTGCAATTGTAGGCAGTAATAGATTTAAATCTGGTGACTTAACGACTTCATTTATTGATGATGAATATCCAAATGGTTTCCAAGGTTTATCTCCTAATAAATATGAGGAGTGGATATTTTCGACATTGTTTTTAGTTTTTCATTTAAGTGAAATTGCTAAAGATTTTTATCTTGAAGAAGGCTTTTCTGAAGAGTGGGAAGTTCAAATGCAGGATAAATCTCAAACTTCTAATAAAAGTAAACATAGTTATATCATTAAAAAACCTTCTAAAGGAAATACTGAATTTTATGTTAAGCCAATGCCTTCAAATAAATTAGAAGGAATGAAAGATGATTATATTAAAGTCAGTATTGATAAAAACTATTCTACTAAATTAGTTACTTCAAATATTGAATTATTTAGTAAACAGAATAGATTTACATCCATCCCAAATAAAATTGACTATAAAATAAAGTATATTAATCCTTCAATAGAACTTAATTATAGAGGTGTAAAATTGAATGCCCTCGTAATTCCTAAGCATATTTCGACCTTATCTAAATATATGAAACCTATTAAATTGATTGATAAATCTAATTTGCTTGTATGTCCTATGCCAGGTAAACTTCTTAAGGTTATGGTCAAAGAAGAAGATATTGTTGAAGAAGGACAATCTTTATGTGTTATTGAAGCAATGAAAATGGAAAATACTTTAGTTG
>Ga0209830_10002850_pt1 | contig 13581 bp, 19 predicted proteins | sample ArcticOcean_MG_C_12_FD_187439 | JGI IMG/M metagenome (GOLD analysis project Ga0209830, IMG submission 187439) | Marine microbial communities from western Arctic Ocean - ArcticOcean_MG_CB8_130 (SPAdes) (version 2) | ecosystem: Environmental > Aquatic > Marine > Oceanic | place: Arctic Ocean...
TCTTCCAATGACAGCTGGATTAAATAATATAGTTGGAATACCTAAGGTAGCTCCAATGAGATATGCAAAATACCCACCCATTGAAGAGCCAACGATATAGTCTGGGCTTTGTTTTTTAATGTGAGCTGTAATACTAGTAAAAGACTCCATGTTGTGGTACATAATTGTTGGAGTATATATCTGGTCAAAATTCTCTTTTAACCAACGTATCTTTACACTAGAGGTATCAATAGAAGATTCTAGGCCATGTAAATATGCTATTTTCATTTATGTGATTTACGAGTAACAACGCTCCTACCCTTGCGTTTTTTTAAAGTTGAAAAATGATAGGGTACTAATTTGAATAAATAACTATTTCTGATGATTTACAGTCACTATCCAAATAACTGGTAATCTCTAGCTTGTTGCCCTTAAAAAATAAAGAATCAATAAATTCCCATTCTGAGTCTGGACCTTCAATAGATCCATCTAAGACTGAAAAATCAGACACCTGAGGAATCTGGTTTGATTCGATTTGGTAGGAACAAATACCTCCTTTTAACTCATCTACTGAAAATAAGATATGATCAAACTCCACCCCAGGTATTATTACATAATCTACGCCTGTTTCTGAGGTGCCAAATTCTTCATGATGGATAACACTTGACAATTCAAACCTATTAACTTCTATGTTCTGGGTATCCTTCACTACAAAGATTGTTTTATCTAAATACCAAAAGGGTTTTGATATGCGCAAAATATCCCAAGTATCATCTGGAACTATTGTATCCTCAATATCGAATTTGATTTGTGATAACTCTTCAGCTCCAGCGTCAATTTTAAGGGTATTAATTTGTTCAACTTGCTCTAAATTTATAGATTTTGCCTTGGCATCAAGTGTCCAGCCGTAAAGTTCTATTGTGTAGTTTTTCATAATTATTTTAAACTTAGAAAGCTAATGATTAGTACTTTAAAAATGTATCTGAGTCAACTCTAATAAGATTAGGACAAACATCAATCACTTTATGAATTATTTCAGTAATTAGTTTGTTCGTCCTAACATCAATTACACCATAAGTTTCATCTTTTTGAGAAAGTGAAAATACACTAGAATTGTAATTACTGCCGTCCTCCAACTTTATAGGTCGCGATCCAATATCTAGTCCCTTTGCTAAAAACCCTTTACCTACAATTCGGTAATATTTTATTTCATTAAACAACTTCTGTGCTAATTCAGGTGTTAGTGTGCATTGCATTTTATTTACACCTGTCTCAAGCATTTTCTGCAAATCTTCATTGAATTTTCTCTCGGGTTTTAGCATCATTTCACACCCATCTAGATTTTCGAAAACGGGTTTCATACCCTCTACACTAGAATACTTATAGGAGATAGAAAGTTTATTTAGTGGATCTGTTCTGTAGTTGTGCCCCAGATAAGTTAAGTTACTTCCTACATAGTGAAACCCAGAAATCCAATTAACATTGCTTATATCAAATATTTCAAGAGTGTCTGTATCCAAATATTTAAATTGCTGTTGCTTATAATAAATTATTGGGACCAGTCCATTGGCAAGAGTTCCAATATCTGTAAATCCTTGAAGTAGCACTTTATTATTAGCCATTAATGCTAGCCCATCTTCTGTTTTATGTAATTCTATGTTATTAGCTATCTCTTTTATTTTCATGGTTTATAATCTTTAAAAAAACATTATTTTTCTAGAACTATCATTTAGCCTTCTGGTTCACACTCAGCTATGCTAATAGCACATACTATTGAATCTATTACATGTTTTTTCCATTCATCTCGTGTTATTTCTTGGTGTTTTTCATTAAAAAAAACAGCTCCATGCTCATAGCATAAATCAATAAGCTGTTTGAAATTAGAGTTTGTAGAGGGTATAATAGTTGTTATTCCCTCAAGTTCTAGGTCACTAAAAAGAGCTTCATTATCATAAGTAATCGTGCTTAGTTCTTCAAAGAACCCCCAGCCATTTTGAGACCATAAATCATCAGGGTCTCCATCCAAACTATTTTTAATAATATAATCCTCAACGGTATCTTCCAAATCTCCCGTATTTATTCCAATGTAATATCCCATATTATTTGATTTATTTATGGTTTTATAACTTATTCAAGGTGTCTTTATATCTGATTTTGAAATTGTCCACAAATTACTTTGCAGCGTTATTTTTGCCAAAGCCTGAGGTTAAGAATATAGTTGTAATTGATCATAAATGTTTTTTTTGGTTCTTCTGTTTGTATCATTGAAATCAAAAAACATCAAGAATCTTTATTCTTTAGTTTTGATTATAATTTATATTAATACATATTTAATATTAGCATTATTGACTTTCGCTATTTAGTTTAGGTGATGTTATGCATACAGCCTTTTGAAACTTATCATAGTCTTTTGCATTTTTTCTAGCCCAATTAGCATCTAATTTGCCAAAGTTATTATTTGTATTATTGAGCCAATGACAAATTAGCCTTTCCATAGAATTAAATACAGGTTTTCCTTGACCTGAGGGCGTAAATAAGTTTGTAAAACTTCTATTTTGTAGTTCTTTATGCCCTTTGATTTTATGAAATTGTTCTGCCCATATGCCTGTGGGCTTTCTAGTTAAATATATTGAATGAATTTGTGTGTTTTCTATTAGATAACCTATTATGTTTTGCGTGTTCCATTCTAATTGCCCCAGTGCATTAAGTTGCTCTAATCCCCCAACTCCTTGTTTATTGCTGTCTTGAATTAAATTATACTCATTACCGTTTAGATTAATATTGTCATTTTCTAGCATTTTATAATCAGCATCATTATGTAAAACAGACAACACTAAGTCAGCAAATGTTAATTTAAGTTGCTCACATAAAATCAATATTTCTTGTAATGATGGCCTTGGTGTTGATTTAGGCTTACCGCGTTTTGGCATTCTTGTTACTTTTAGTTCTAATTTACCTGCATTGAATAAATTATGAAAAGCCGGCCAGAAATAATTCCTTCCGTAAAAAAAATCGGCAAAATTAGTTTTGGGTGTAAGTGGATTAAAAGTCCCTAAAATCAATATTTCAGGATCATATTTTTTGGTTGATAATATTGCATTTTTTGTGCAGAATGACTCATTAAATTCGAAGCTGTGAAATACATGCTTTATGGATTTATTCATTTCTCTTTTTAATTATGTTTGTAAGTTTTAAACTATTTAAGTAAAAAAAAGTTGACTTAGTTAAGAGAGCGAAGTGAGGTTAGTTATTTTCTTAAATAAAGTTATCTATTCCAAAGTGTTATAAATTTATTATCAAAATATATACCTATCTTGAGTAATCCACCCTTTACAATGTAAGCTTCTGTACCATCTACTTGATCTGCTTCTGTATACAATTCATAACAGTCAACTTCCTTTTTTTCTTCTTCGCTAAGTTGAACTTCTATAGAGCGTGACTCATCAGAGTACCATTTTACATCGGAATATTCTTCGATACTTGACCACATACTTAAATCCGTATCAACCAAAGGTTCATAATCACTATCTACAATATTACCCTCCCCAAGATCACTTATTTCACATTCCTTAAGTAGGTTAAATAAATCATTTAAATTACCTAAAAAAGGAGCTTGACCATAATTGTTAACATCGTACCAAATGACTGCATTAAATTCGTAATTTTTATCCCACTTTGATCCTGTTATGTTTTCCTCACAAGCATAACCACTTTTTGCAATATTTATTTCAACAAACGTGTAAGATGACTTTTTGTATAAAGATTGAGCAGCTGCAATAAATTCTTTGGAAGTTTTAAATTCTTCTTCAGAAATTGGTTCTGAACCTTTTAAGATTAATGATTTATAGTCTTCAAAATTTTGCAAGTGAATATGTATGTTGCTGATGTTAGCCAGCTTATCTATTTGCTCTTTTATTTTGTGATGAGAGTGTAGTTTTATTTCAATATGGTTATTTTGAATGCCTATCGCAATTTCTTTGGCATTAGGGCTATTAGACAAACTTGATAAAACACACACCAAATAATCACTAATCTCTTTGTTTTTATTTATTAATTTCCCTAATTCATCTACACCACATCCTTCTAAAAGTTTTTCATAAACTTCATTTTCATCTAATTTTTTTAACAAATCTAATCCCTTATTCACTTCGTCAAAGTCATTACTTTTTAGTAGTTCTTTAATTTTATTTACGTTTTGTTCTATTTCTGAAAGTTCCATTTATTTCTTTTAAGCTGTTTTTATGGTTGCCAACCTAGGGCCAAACCATAAGGTTTATATCTATACATAGGCCACAATCCAAATGTAATAAAAATCAGTGACTAAATTCAATTATTTTTTTTTTAGAAAAAGGGATCTTGTTCATCTTAAAATTGGCTCCTATATATTAAATTTATATTTCCGCGTAAATATATTTATCAACTTATTTTATGCGGTTTGGTAAACATCTTAGGGGTTAAACTCAAACACTTCACCATTTTGTTTCCAGATTTTAACAAATCTATGTGTACCCCTTGAAACACCTGAATCTATATTTTCTATATTTTTTTTATTAAAGTAAAAACTATCCATTAATGATATTTCTCCATCGTCAAGTTCTAAAATCATTAAACTGTAACTAAAATTCTCAATTTTTAATTCTCCTTCTGATTCTAATTCAAAAACTGGACCTTCCCCTTTAAAATACTGAAAAGACCCCAAACAATTTTCATACTCCTCATTATACTGTGGTTCTGGGCAAAAACAAGCACCACCATCATCATTTTGGGTAATATCACTCGAGTTAAATTCTAGAATTAAATTATTTGTTTTATCATAAATCTCGAATTCAATTTCATCATCTATACTAATCTTCTCATTTTCAACAGAACATTTATCCAAAAGAAAGGTCTCTTCTAATTCGTGATAATCCATTTCTCCAAACTCAATGTCATTAACCTCTATTTCCTTAATATTAGAAAACTGATAATGACAAATTTTCCCTGATGTTTTAATTGTATACTTCATAATTTATTTATTTTCAATTTCAACAAACCTCAACCCCAGATTAGACTAGCTAACTTCAGTATTTAAAAGATGGTATTTTGACTGAAACGACTTTTCTAGTCTTTCATAAGAAAACTCTTCAATACTGCCGCCAGAAACAACCTCAGCATTATATAAAGGGCTTTTTACATTATTACAAGTAAGGGATAGGTCATGTTCAAAAGAAGATATTCCCTTAGAAATATAAATACCTCCAAATGCCCATTTGGTATCTGGATTATTAACTAATGATGTATATTTTGACTTTGGTTTAAGTATAAATACAGCATCAATTGTAAATAGAGCGGTATCTTCATTAAAATCTAAAGAACAGTTGCCTTTTTTTAAGTTTTCATTTGACAAATCGAAACTTACTTGATCGTATTTCCATACATTTTCACTGGGCGCCAGAACGGAAATTGATAAATAAAAATCTTGTGTCATAAAATGAGGTTTGATATCGATTAAAGATATATTACCACCATATATATCCAAGTTATGAGGTATGGATATTTGAAAATTTAATTTTAAATTCATTTTTTTTGTATTTATATAAATATGTTAGTCATTTCATCAAAAGTAAACTCCTTCACTCCCCTTGGCTCCAGAAAAAATTATTCTTCCTTTACATTTCATATTATAAATATTTACTTATTAATTTTATTTAACTTCGGAAGAATACCAGTAAAATTAATAAACTCCTCAATTAATTCTTTTTCTAATGATCTAGGGGAAATAGATTGTTCAACTTTTAAACCCATAAAAGTTACAAATTCCGGAATAATTTCATAGAAATACACATCGTAAATAACATCTTTGAAAAGGTTTTCTCTTATATATAAATTAGTTGATTCTGGATTAGAGAGATACATAGTTATTCTTGAGTGCATACCTTCTGAAGCATTCGTATCACCAAATTTTAAAACACTTTCTCCTTTAGCGAAAATATATACACCCTTAGATTTAGGTGCATCACCAATAAAATAGACTCCATGTTTCCTTTTCCTAAGTTTATCTGGCTTGTTTATCGTTAAAAAACCAATTTTATTGAATCCATTCTTAATATAATGGCCAATTTTTCTCATTTTATATCAATTTTAATTTAACTCTTTTGAAATATTTATACTAGAAAATTACTACCATCATTTTTAAAAACTCGCATCCAACTTGAATCCCCCCATGTTTCACCAAAATCAGTTTCTTCAATTTTATTATTCTTAAAGTATAAATCATTTATAAAAAACAAAACATCTTCCTCGCTGTCAAAAGTAAAAAGTGTGTAAGAAAAGTCATCAGCCTGCAGTTTGCTGTTAGTTTCAAACTCATAAACAGGGCCGCTGCCCTTCCAGATATCAAAATAACATAACGTATTTTGGAAATCATTATTAAACTTTGGTTCAGGGCAAAAAACAACTCCATCCACAGTCGTGTGACCTAATTCATTTGATGTAAATTGTAAAATAACGTTATTGTCCTCATCATAAATTTTAAACTGTATTTCAGTATCAAAAATTAATTTTCTATTCTCTATTACAGTTTTATCCCACAAAAACTTTTCCTCAATCTCTCCATAACCCATCTCTCCTAATTCAATATCAACGACTTCGTTATCCTTCAAATTAGCAATCTGATAATGACATGTTTTTCCAGAAGTTTCTATTCTGTATTTATTCATTTTTTTATCCTTTAAACTTATTGACTTCACTATTTAATTTTCAAAGAAAACACCATCATCAGAATCATCAGAAACGTCTCCTATTCCATTAACATCAATAACCTCAGTATTTAGCATTTGATATCTTATGTGATTCGTTCTTCCTCCCTCTTCTCCATTAGCTGATATCCAACGTTGCTCGTAAGAAAAATCTTCGATACTTCCACCAGTAACAACCTCACACAAATCATCTCCGATAAAAATAGCACGTTTGGACGAAGATAATTCCGAGGAAATATTAATTCTTGAAAACCTCCATTTAGTAGCAGGATTATTAACTAAAGATGTATATTTTGATTTAGGGTTAAGTGTAAATATCGCATCAATTGTAAATAAGGCGGTATCTGCATTAAAATCTAAGGAACAATTGCCTTTTTTTAAGTTTTCATTTGACAAACTAAAATCTATACTATCGTATTTCCATATCTCATCGACTTCTAAGAGTGCGGAAATTGATAATTTAAAATCTTTTGTCATAAAATGTGGTTTGATATCTATTAATGAAATAATTTGATCAGCTATATCCAAATTAATAGGTGTTGATAATTGAAAATTTAATTTTAAGTTCATTTGTTTTATTTTTATATAAATATATCGGTCATTTCACCAAAAGTGAACTCCTTCTCTTGGTTTGGAACAAAAAATGTTATTTGTGAGTTTTCTTCGTAATCACCCAGCCACAAACCAAAAAATCCTCTGAAGTTGTAGGAAATAGAATCAATATTATCAAAATCCTCAGCAATGGTAGGATAATCTGATTTTATCGTTTCATTCACATACAATTCATACCAAACACCCTCTTCGGTTTCGCAATAGTAGCCTCTATCCCAAACAGAAGGTTCTAGGTCATATACCTCTTCAGAAATACCGTCTGGGTACATTTCGTAATCAAATTCGTAATTTTTCATAATTTTTAATTGTTAATTTATGGTTTTAAACTTCTTTTATTAATCTAATTGAATAGCCTCGCGATATAGCTGATTGAAACCTTAGTGAGTCTATTGCAAACATTACAAATACAAAAGGGAAACTTCCATCTTTAGTAATAGGTGAACTCCAAAAATGAGCTCTCTGTTTTTCACCCATAAAAATTTGATTATCAAATCTTCCTCCAGCAGGTAAAACATTGAAACCACTGTCATTAGTACCATTGCCATTATTTTTCCAGCTTTTTTTTGATTTTAAACTTAAACCAGCTACACTTTCACCACCTAAAAATTCTGTTAATTGTTTCCAGTCATTATTGCTTGGTAAACGCCAACCCTCCATTATATTAAATTCAGCATTTAAAACAAATTGATTATAAAGTTTGCCATATTTAGCTCCCTTACCATCATCTTTATCATAATAACACCAAGCCGGAACACCGTTTGCATCGCACTCAGCCCAATCTAGATCACTTTGAGCTTCTTTAATAACATCACCATTACTTAATTCTAAAACATTTAAATTTTCTGCCATCCAAATCTGACTTCCAATCTGTACTTCTTTGATGCTTTCCATTTTTATCTAGTTTGATAAAATTGATTTTGCTTTGCTATATAACTTGTGCATTTCTTCGTCACCACTATAATTAGTGTAATATTCTTGCTTCTTTGGGTTACTTGGATTATAGAATCCTTTCCTAAAATCACAATAAGAGCCATGACTATATGATTGGAAAACTATTTTATCATCGACTGGGAAATAGCAAGAAATATACTTATTGTCGTGTTGGGTCAAAAAATAGGTATCAATATCTTTCGCAGTTGTAAAATCAAGAACTAAAAACAGGCTCAAAGACATTGCGTCTTCATCCCATTCACCAGGGTTAAAATGAATATAGCTTATTAGTTTATTATTCAATGAGATCAAAATTGTTGGAGTATCTATATCTACTTCCTTAAAATTATACGGTATAATTTTATTTTGATCACTAATCTCATCAATAAATTCATCTATTCTATCACAAGCATATTCATGTGAACCGTCAGTTTGTTCATCCCAAACTAATTCTGAAATATCTATTTCTACTAAAAGTCCTTTACTCATTTTTTTTAAAATTTTATATTTTAATGTGTGGCTTTTTGATTTCTATTAAATAAAATCTAAAACCATTGATTAATTCAGACCAAATAATTTCATATGAATTCATTATTGTAATCAATTTCCCTTTTTCTTTTCCTGTCGGACATTCAATTTTTCCAGTTAATGTTGTTTTATTTTCTCCTCTGAAATATTTATAAATACCATCTTTTTTGGTTTTCGCTCTATAAAAGTTATCCGAATTTACCAATACCAGTGAGTAAGCACATTCAAAATTTGAATTCATTAATTGTTCAAGAAAGCAAATGTCCTCGCAAAATTTAAATAGTTGTAAAGGAACTTGTCCATTAGTTGAAACTTTGATTTCAATTGCAGACTTTAAAACATTATTCTTATAAATACAAACGTCGATTTCTTTTTTTGGAATTTCTGAAGTTTTGACAATTCCAAAATGATTTATAGGTCTTTCAAGTTCTATTTTAAAATCATTAAACTCATTAAGATTTCTCAAATAAAGAGCAAGCTCAAATTGAAGTCCAAATTCATTATATAAATCAATTTCTCGATTTCGTATTTTTTCTATGAATTTGTTTAAGTATTCTTTCATCTTAGGGTTTTTATTCTCGTCAAATTCTCACTAATCAAATTTATCAATCCCTGAGACAACGAACAGAAAACCCACTCTCTTTAAATTCGGTTTCTTTATATATACGACCTTCTTTAATACCATAGCGAGTATTAGGCAATAAAACCCTTCCAAATGCTTTAGTTTTGTAGTCCTCGGTAGAACTCCACCAATAGCCTGTCTCACCGATGTTGGCAAAATTTCCATCAAATCCACTACGTTTACCTGCTGGAAGAGCCGAAAAACCGCTATCATTCGTTCCATTTTCGGAATTATTCCATCCGCTATCGTTCTTCATTTTTGGTCCGGCAATGGTTCCAGATCCAATTACATCATTTGGATTGGCCGGCACACCATCAAGGTAGTCGATTAATTCTGTCCACTCTGTATCTGAAGGTATGCGGTAACCTTTGGGTGCTATGCCGCGAGGGTCATTTACTGCATGCCAGTTATAAAGCTTACCATATTTTTTTTCATTGGAAGCGTCATTTTCATAATAACACCAAGCAGGCTTCTTTTCTTTTAGATGCATCAACCAACCTTCTGCAGACTCGACTTGTTGAATTTCATCACCATTATTAAAATGATCTACATTCAAGTTTTCTGATGACCATTCTTGATGGCCTATTTTCACTGAATTCATATTGTTAATTTATGTTTTTAAACTTCTTTTATTAATCGATGATTTTGTTCATTATTCTACGTCTTCCATCGTAAATAATTCAACAGTAAGGTTTTTTCCTCGATAATCTTCATAGTCGTATTCTCTTTTAAGTAATTTACCTTTATAAAACACCTTATCTATTAATTCAAGCTCATAATTAGGGGTTTCCAAAGATCTGATTGTACGAGCAAAATCTGTTGGCTTAGGCCGAGTGTCAGTTTCTATTGTGAAGCTAACAAGCGTACCTATAAGTTCCTGCCAAAATAAAAGAATATTTGGCTTTGCATCATGTGGATAAGCATCTAATTCTGCATTACCTAATGCTGTATAAGCTTCTAAAGTGGGAACATCAAGCTGCTCATAAGGGACTAATTCTACCCATGGAGTTTCTTCTAAATCGTATATTTCTTGTGATTTCCAAACAATATTGTCATTATCATCTAATAATAAAAAATTGAGACGAGAATCTTTAATTGCCGTTGAGTTTATCCAATAGTTGGTATGTGTGTCTGGGACATAATTTTCTTCTCCAAGTATTCTAGATAATTCAGAGTGCATTTCTGCCAATGATTCAAAACTATTTTCTGTTTTAAATTCTTGAATTTTTAAAACTTCATTAGTTGTAAGTATATGTGCCGAACCTTCAAAGCATGTACCGCTCATAATAAGTCTATATTTCATATTTGTTAATTTATGGTTTTAAATTTCTTTTGTAAATAAAATACATCTCTAATTTATATATAGTTATAGTTCTACAATACAATAAGCATACTTAGGGTTTTTATCGATTTTAAATAAATATTCTACTTTCTTTCCAACTAAAGAATTTAGTGCTTTATCAGTTTTTACAAAATCTCTTAATTTTTGGTGTTTCCAGCTGTTTTTATTTGGTAAATCTTCTTCTTTATAATCACTTAATTCTTTTAATTTATTATTCTCATCTATCTCATTAGGAGCAAATCCTTTCCAAAATCGATAGCCTAATGATTTATTTGGGCTCTCAATTGTTTTAGTACAAGCACAAACAAGCACAAAATATCCACGGCTAATTTCCCCTTCATTTTTTAATTGCAACAAATAGCATATATCTTCAAAACAGCTCGCAAAGAAATTAGTACTCCCAGAATCTGCTTTCAATAACTTTATTTCAATGCAAACGTCTACCGAAACATTATCATTATTTAAAATACATAAATCTGCTTCTTTTTTTAATATTTGGTTACTCCTGCTGTAAATGTCTTTAAATTGGTATTCAAACCTAACGTTATCAAACTTATTTTTAGACTTTAAAAAATATCCTAATTCAAATTGTAAGTCTGCTTCAGAGCGATGTTTAATATTATTAAAATTAGATGTATCGTTTAAAAACTCTTTGATGTTATCTTTCATAATGGTTTTTTATTTTAACTAATTATTGTACCGTCTTTTCGGTAAATCTTTATAGTTGAGGCTTTACCACTATAATCTAAATATTCATCCACTTCCAATTCTTTAGCTTTAAAATACATTTTGGATACGAATTCCCAGTCACCATCAGGTGTTGCTATATCACCTTTTTGATAACAGAAATCAATGGGTTTTGGCACTGTATCGGATTCAAATGTTTCAAAACCAGCGATCCCTCCTTTTCCTTCATCAAACGTTGCAAGTATATTATCGACCTCAGAGCTATCACCACGGCCTGGGATTGCTAAATATCCTTCATATGGAACATCATCAGCCGCATCGCCTAATACCTCATAGAAGTCACCCATGTCTTTAGCTATAAATTTTAAAACTTCTTTATTATTTTCATCACTAACCACAAACCAGAGAGCATCGTTAGCTAATCCGCGAGATTCGTGGAATAGGTCAGGACTATAAATGTCATCGATTACTCCTACTTCTTCAAGGTCATTACGAACCTCCCATAATTCACTATAACCGTTACTTTCCATTAAATCTTGAATAGATTTTACTTGACTATCATTAAGTGAGTGTCCCATTGCTTCAACCGACCACCCATACATTTCTAATTTATATTTCATATTAACTGTTCATTTCTATGATTACACCTTCTCCCAACCCTTCTTTACATTCTCTAATACCTCTGCAGCAAAAATCTCTTCAATTTGCTTCTTGGAGTCTGACACCTTAATCTCTTTTTTAAGCATTTCTGCCCTGCCAGCGCTAAAGTCTGTGTAATGATATACATAGGCTGGATACTCGCCCGTTGCTTCCTTATTGGTTTTCCAAACCATGAACTTGCGTACCATCTTGGTGCCCTTGCTTATCTTTACATACACTTCTCTAGAAAGGATCTCGCTTTTCTTTAAATCGAGTTTTTCAGAGGCATTTGTATCCAAGGAAATAATCTTCGTGATTTGAGACAAGCCAGCATCATCTGTATCGGGCTTTTTATCTGTCCGCATTTTAACATATACCGGAGAAATTACACTGCCCATTGGCTGTTTGCCGGTGGCTGTGTAGGTGCCGTCTTTATAGCTCAAACACATTTTAGAGATAACCCCTTTTGAGTTTTCTCCAAATACATCCAAACAACTAAATTCTACCACCTGGTTAGGTTCTACCATGGTAAAAGCCACGTTAGATCCAGATACTTCAATATATCCAGAATCTACTTTTTTCTTGCCCAGTTCTTTTAGTAGGTTTTTACGCTCCTCTTCGCTGTAGCCATTGCCTACTTTGGTTAAAAGTATATACTCATCTTTTGCTACACACAAGCCCACCAGCACTTCTTTTAGCATGCCGGCTCTGCTCCCCTGGCCTTCTGCATATCCTAAAATAACAGCATCTAGGGTAATTAGTGGTTTTATTTTATAGGTTGGCCCGTTGTGAGAACGCACTACAATACCTTCTTGGCCGCCGTCTTCTACAATCTCTTTATAGAGCGTGGCAATGTCTTTTCTGCTTTCTACAAAGCTGTTTTTTACAGCATGTAATGATTTCCCTGAAGACAACACAGCATTAAGCTTTTCATCTAATACCTTAATATCCATAGATAATTCCTCACCATCAAGACTAAGCAAATCAAATGCTGCAAAGTAAATAGCTGCAGATTTATCATCTAAGGCTGCTGTCATATCAAAAGAACGGGTACGCACGCCTTTTTTGTGCAGATATAATTCTCCTGCCAACACAACAGTTTTGCATTTGCCTTTAAGTAACGCTGAGGCTTCTTTTAGTAGCGGCAAATCATCAATAACCCTACCTCCATGGTTTGTAAGTGTTGCTTTTTTACCATCATAGCTTAAGAGATAAAAATGGCCATCGTGTTTGGTAGACACCCCGTAAGATTCTGCTTCCATTATCTTTGAGGTAATCTCCTGGGCACCAACAGGCAGATACCTGGATGCCGTTTGACGTTTGTATTTTTGTGCAGTTTCTTTCATTTTAATGAAACATTAGATGTTTTTAATAATATTTTTTACTTCGTTTGCTAATTCATCTAGTTCCATACCTGCCTCTAGTTCAAAAACTATATTTTCTAACTTTGCTTTGTCTTTCTCTTTAACCGCTAATTCAATGCCTCTATCCATTATATTACCTGC